>Mack_p2__coassemble_8107_pt1 | contig 2916 bp, 2 predicted proteins | sample Mack_p2__metabat2_high_PE_009 | metagenome-assembled genome bin Mack_p2 | reverse complement strand
GACACCATGCTGAAAGTGATTGTAAACCTTATCAACCAGAACAACAGATAGGGAGAATGAAGTCTGTTCAGCAGATTTATGTTGTGCAATTCTTTAGGAATATGCCTAGTTTGCAGCCAGAATGAAAACGGAGGGAATAGGATGCCTCCTGAAATTGGGTGAGGATGCTTTCCGGCTCTCTTCGGATTTCCAGCAGGAGGTGGAACGGATGGTCACCAACATCTTCCTGCCCAATCCTTCCTGCTCCATTATCGGAACCACCCAGCCCGGCATGCTCTCCTCGCTGTTTGGCGGGAAACGCTCACAGAACGGCTTTTTAGATTCAATAAAACATATTTTGTTATAATTGATTTATCTATAGTCTGTTGATTTCATCAAAATTGCTGTTGTGATGACTATTTTTTTCTTTACCAAATCTGTAGGTCACATTGAGTCTCAATTGTCTGGATTCACTTTTACCCCAGTTCCATAGTTGGAATCCGTTAAATGAACTGTCATTATCCCATCTATTGGTCCAAAAAATATCGCTCATTGCCAGATTTACCGTCCATTTCTTATTGGCGAAACTTTTACTGAAACCTATATCGACATATCCGGATGGTTTGATATGCTCGTTGGATGCTCCAAGGTGTTTGGTGATGTACGATCCATTTAGCTCCATTTGAACTTGCCATGGCAATCTGATCGTGTTCTGTATGGAGAATATACCAGCAAAACCATCAAGATCGAACTTTCTGTATTGGTCAAATGCTATGTCATTCTTTACATAATATCCTATCAGGTTAAGATTCATTTCCCACCAGCGTGCGATGTTTATACCCTGATACAAGGTAAGCGAAGCCCGCTGCTGCTTTCCGATGTTTCTTGGTGTCATAATTACTTTATTGACCGAAAGTGTATCCGTTATCTGAGCCTTGTAATCCTTCATGTATGAATAAGAAGCAGTGATCGCTGTGCGGTTATGTGAGTAAGTCAAAGCTATCTTATGGCTTTTTTGAGGTGTTAAAAACGGATTACCTTTCCAATAGGATAATTCATCAAGCAGATACTCAAAGGGGTTAAGGTCTTGATATGCAGGACGGTCTATGCGGCTTGCATAGCTTAGCGTCAGTGCATGACTGTCATTTATCTGATAGTTCAGATTGAATGTAGGGAATAAGTTGAAATAGTTACTTTTATTGTTTTCATTACCGTCTCCGTCAATAGTGTGCAGTAGGCCGTCAGAAAAAGTGTATTCTCCACGCAATCCGGCTTCCATACTGATTTTATCGCCCAGAGAATGAGAATATAAAATATATCCAGCTAGTATCTGCTCTTTGTATCTGAAGTCGTTTGACTGTGATTTGTCTATTGTTTCTTGATCGTTATCTACATTATAGAACTGATATTCGTTATCAGCATTAACTGATGAAAACTTCAGTCCTGATTTCAGTTCTCCGTTCCACAGTGGATGTTTCTGGTCGTATGATACGGCATATATGTTTATATCTCTGCTGTTTACAGACTTATACAGATTATCCTGTAGCACAGAACCATCAGGCAATACATATTTATTGGGCTGCCAGTTACCTGAACCACCATCAAACCAAGCATAGTTAACATCCAAGTTATAACTGACTCCTTCTTTGGGTGTTGCCATATAGTAAAGGTTTCCACCATATCTGTTTCCTTTCTGAGTATAATAGTCATTACTTGCATAAAGAATCTGCTCCAGTTCCATTGTATTTGCATCCCTGATTTCAGTTACTGTGTTGGTCTGTCCGGGTCCAAACAGTGTATTTGCATCCATTCTTGCACCAATCAAATGCTTGTCATTCAAGGCATATTCCATAATCAGATTACCCGATATAGTCTTACGTTTGTCTGTATCCTGTGTGGGGCTATAATAGTCTTTCCCTTCTTGAATGCGGTGCATACCATAGTCCATATTGTAATACCCGAAAGCATGGTTATAGTTTCCAGACAAACTGAATCTGTTTTTTGTATAGCTGAAAGAAAGTTCCGTGTTCTCTCTCAAGTTTTCCCAATATGAAACACCATTGTTCAGAGAGAAGAAGAAACCTTCAGACTTCTTTCTATTCATATTGATGTTTATGATGCCTCCTGACCCTTCAGCATCGTACTGAGCTGATGGGTTGTGCATCACCTCAACGGAAGAAACGGAAGATGATGGAGTAGCTTTCAGAAGTGTTACAAGTTCATCCTTCTGCATATATGTCTGTTTGCCATTAAGGATTACCAGTACACTATTCTTGCCTCCTATACTGATGTTGTTCTCTCCATCAACAAAAACTCCGGGTGTTTTTTTCAGGACTTCAAGAGCCGTACTTCCGGCTATGATACTGCTGTTTTTGGGAGTAAAAATCATCTTTCCTTTTTCTATCTTTACGGATGGAGATTGTTTTTCTCCTACAATCACGATATCGTCCAATACAAAATTCTCTGATTGAAGTTTGATCGGCGGGATTATGGTGTCTGTTTTTATTATAAGCTCATGGCTGATGTGCTGCTTATATCCCATGCAGCTAATGTATATCTGAACTCTACCTTTTGCGCTCATTCGGTATTTGCCATCTAAAGAGGTAATTCCTTGCTGTATGACATTTCCGTCTTGTGTATTCATCAATACAACTACGGCAGCATCAACAGGTTTTCCAATAGAATCTGTTACCGTTCCGGCAACTTGATGTTGTGCAAATGCTATGCAACTTTGCAAAAGAAGGGCGAAGAAGAATAGTGACTTTTTCATGTATTAAAAATATTGATATTGGCAAAGGTAAGCATAATTTATAAGAAAATTAGTCTACAAGCCCTATTTTGACTTTTATAGTGACTATTGGGTGTAGTGACTAAAACGAAAAACTCCGAAACGCTTGATAATGAAGCATTTCGGAGTTTTACAGGTGGTGCCACCAG
>Mack_p2__coassemble_2779_pt1 | contig 8132 bp, 5 predicted proteins | sample Mack_p2__metabat2_high_PE_009 | metagenome-assembled genome bin Mack_p2 | reverse complement strand
TCATTAACTAACTTAATTTTAATAGTATGAAACTAAACAAATTCTTTATGCTGGGTCTGGCTGGATTGGCATTCGCAGCATGTAGTAGTGATGATGAAGTGTCATCAGCTGGCTTGGACGGCGATGCTGTAGTTCGGGTTAACATCGTAACAGCAGGTAGCACAAGAGCGGTGGATACTCCGGTAGCAGGAGAAGATTTGTCAGAACAAGCTGTGGTAGTTAACAAACTAACTTTGACCCTGACTGCAGAAAAAGGCGGTAAGAGTATAACTATTGATAAGCCTAATGAGAAGGGCGAAACAGTCTTAGAGCAAGCCCAAGGCGTTATGTTTGAAGCTGTCAGAAATCCTAGTAAACTGGAAGTATTCATCAACGACGGTAAAGCTGCACCTCTGACATTGGAAGAAGTGGTTGAAACTGGTTTGGCAGCTCCGATGTATGCAGTTAAGACAGGTGCAGAGTTTGGCCAAGCAGTTAAAGAAGAATATAAAGGGAAAAAAGTAATGACTTATAAAGTAACGTTGAATCCTCAACACGAAACAGCCTTGGTGGAATTCTCTGGCATCAAACATAAAGATCACCAAGGAAAGCCTTGTGCCTTTAAGTCCATTAGACTGGATGGTATTTTCATGGATAACATCCAAACAGCAGAAGGTGGCAGCCGTGCTACATATGATTCCTGGAATGCCGCACAGAATGGTGTTCCTACTTTCGAAGTAATCAACGAAGATTTCATGACACCTGATAAGGTATGGCCGGCAGCTGTAGAACAACAAGCAAAATGCTATGCATACAACATGTTCCCGGGTACTTGCGCCAGCTTGGTATTGGCTGCCAGCAACATCACAGCCAATGACGGATTTGATGCCTTGCTTACGAATGGTTATGCCCGCGTAGCTCGGTATAAACTGGATGTAACGAAAATGACTCCGGAGCAGAAACAAGCCCTTGGTGCTAACGATGAAGGTTACATCACAGAGTTCAAAGCAGGCTATGTATATAGAATCAAGGACATCGTAGTTCCTGATGAAGCATGGGGTCCTACACCTGCCGGTGGTGAAGACGTAAACGTATTGGTAGTAGAAGTAACAGTGAATCCGTGGAAACTTGTTTCCGGAACCGTAGAATGGAACTAATCCCATACTAATCATTCATTTAGGGCAGCGGTTAAATCCGCTGCTCTAAATACTCTCTTTTTTATCAGACAAACATACAGTGCATATTCCAGAAGATTATGAAAATAAGAATCATACATTTACAGAAGATATTTTTACTGCTGGCCGCTATCGTCCTGGGTGCCGGTTGTATTAAAGAGGATCTTGAAGACTGTAAGACCCCTACTACCCTCCATTTCACCTACTTGGCGGATGGGAACCAGAATGTATTGCCCCATTATATTCATAAAATAGACCTGTATGTTTTCGACTCAAGCAACCGGTTGGTAGAAAAATTCACATACGGACAGGACGAATTGGCAGACCAGACAAAAGGACATACCTTCCGCTTGAAAAAAGGCAAACATACGTTAGTGGCTGTAGGAAATGCCTACAACCGTACTAGAATAGTCAACATGGATCAGGCCGACTTCGGTCGGATGTATTTGCAGCATCCGGACTGGAACAGCGGGCTGGACATAACCGATGGTCATGATGACAATTACTTAGGCAAACTGGAAATTGACGTGCCGGAATTCGACGGAACAGGGATAGAACACACCGTGCAGCTGTTTAGCGCACACATCAATGTCAGCGTGGAAATCAAAGGGCTGGCTCACCTGGCTCCCGCCGCCACCAGGGCAGCGCCCGGAGTGAAACTGAGTTTTGAAAAAGCCAATGCACAGACCAATGTGCTGAACCAAGTATCTACAACAAGCAAAGAAATCTGTCAGCCTGCACTAGTGTATGATGCAGAAAAACAACTGTATCACACCGAAGGACTGAGCCTCTTCCGCATGGACAAAGAGGGACTATTAGAGAAAACACTCTGCGAACATGTCTTAATCTTGACCGACTTGGCAGGAAAAGAATTGTATCGCAGCAATATATACGAATACATCCTGAGCCATCCTCAGCATATCGATGTAACCAAACAGGAAGCCTTGCTGCCCATCGAAATAGAGTTTACAGCGGTAGGCGTAGAGATTAAGGTGCCGGGATGGGTCATTGTGGACGGACAACCGGAATGGAATTAAAGAAGAAAGGATATGCTTATGAAAAAGCTAGTTACATACCTGTCAATCGTTTGTTGCTGGATAGCATGGCTTTCCACTGCTTCCTGCACACAGAATGAGGAAAATACAGAAGTCAACGACACTTCTACCTTATACGTAACATTCAGCACCCGGGCTTCGGAACCAGACTCCTTGCTCCGTTCTAGAGAAGGCATCCGCACCCTACGTCTCATCCTGATTCAAGAAGGAAAAGTGCTGCGTAACTACCAAGAAGACTTTGGAGCGGATGGACAGCCCGTGATTCAAAAGACCATTACTTTTCTGGGCATACCCAACAAAGATATTTCTATCTATGCCATTGCCAATGAAGAAAGTGTCAACCTGGATTTCAGCCGGATTTCCGTAGGCAGTGTATTTGATGACATAGCCCGGGAAAACCTGACAGGCACTGTGATAGACAATACCGGACGTAAGTTCTTCCCGAGAACCGAAGAGGCGCTGACAGAAGCCAACCGTTATTTGCCCATGACCGGAAAAGCTGAATATAAAATGGTGACAGGGAAAAAAGAACAGCAGGTTTCTGTGGAGCTGACACGCATGGTGGCCAAAATGGAAATTACCTTCAAAAATGAAACGGGAGCCGACTTGCTTATCGATAAAATTCATTTTGGCAAAGGCCCTTCGCCCACAAAAACGTTCTTATTCCCCAAAGAAAATCAGCTGCCGGAAGGTACCGTTTATAATGACAATTATGTGGCAACGGGTGGTGCAATACTGCCTATGAATGGAGAAGGTATAATGGTAGATTATTTCTGCGAATCAAATGCCGGTGCAGGTCACTATCAATTGGGGCTGAATGATTTGACGGATTTTCCACTGACCAACATCATAGATACCGAAACCAAACAACCCGTTGCATTTCTGTGGCGGAATACCTGTCTGCGGGTTACAGCTACTGCCAAAGTCAGTGGTTGGGAACTGAAATGCAGCGTTCTACCTTGGGATTATACTGAAACGGAGGTAGACTATGAAACTCAGTTGAGCTACACTCAGGGCACATGGGACAAACAATCCTATTTAAATAGAGAAGGCAATAAAATCCAACTGTTTAGAAATCCGGAAAGAACACCAGCAGTGATTACCTTCACCATCCAAACTCCCAATACCGCCACCTGGCAAGCTTCATTAACGGATCCTATGCACTTTGAATTTGTAGAGGGGTTTGACAGTGGAAAAGCGGTAGACGAAACTGGTAAACCGGTGAAACAAACCATCAAGATTCGCGTAAAAGACCCGGATTCGCAAGAATCTTATGAAACGCAACTAAAAGTGCATGCTATCATAGCTGGTAAGAGCTACGAAATAAATTTGGTAGGCGAAGGTTCTTCCACTACCGACGAAAGGTTTACCATCATCCAAAGTAATTAAGGTTATGAAACGTATTGTATATAGGATTATCTTCTGGCTGGGCTTTTTCGGACTGACGGCCTGCCAGCATGAGAACGAACTGGAACAGTTTGCCGCAAATGCGGATACCTGGACTTTGCATTTGCAGACCCGGGCAGCTACTGATACGCAAAAGCCGGGAGACCCGACGTATAATGAAGACTTGATTAAAAAGGTGGATGTCTATTTCTTTGAAGACATCGCACAAAACTATATCTTCTGCCAGCAAGACATTCCGGTGGGCAGTGATGGAAGCTTAAAGGTGAAGGTGAAGGAAGAAATGTATGGCAAATCTTATACCTTATACGTAATAGCCAACGGAAGCAAACAGTATTCCACGCAAGCGGAATCACTGGCCAGCCTGCAAGCGAAAGTCATTCATACAGCCTGGAAAGAAGGGCTGCCTGCGGGAGAAGGAGATTTGAAAGAAGAATCTTTATGGATGCACGGACAGAAAGAAAACGTACAGGTGCTAAAAGGGCAGTCTTCTACCATCGACTTAAAAAGAGCCATGGCAAAGGTAGTACTTACCCCTACCGTAGAAGAAAGCATTACCATTGACGGAGTGACCTACGAACCTGACTTATCTGCCATGGAAGTGACCTTTGTCAATGCGGTAAACCGCATGCAGCTAGATGGCAAGTACCAGGTAAAGGCTGCCACCGATTACCTGTCCAGACTCAAGAGAGCCTATAAACCAGGAACCACGAACTATGAGCATATCCCTTTCTATTCTTATCCGAATCCGCTGGATACAAAGGATAGAAAAGACAGCTACCTGATATTGTGTGTGCCTTGGCGAATGACTCAAGGCGGCAACAAACAGTTTGTGGATTACTACTATCATGTTCCTATTACATTCGGAGACGTTACGCTGGAAGCAAATCGCTACTATCAAGTGAATGTAAAGGTAGGGGTATTGGGAAGCTTAAATCCGCGTGAAGAAGTGGAACTGACTCCCGACTTTGTGGTAATGGATTGGTACAACCAGACGGTAGATGCAGAAATGAGCCAATATCAGTATTTGGTACTGGATGAATATGAGTCGGTGCTCTATAATGAAGAAGAGTATCTATTGCCATTCATCAGCAGCAGTGAAGTGGTAGTGGGCAGCGGCAACAACCAAACCAAAATTCTCAGTGTGGAATACATGGACTATTCCCTATCCGGTACAATAGAAAATTGCAAAGCCGGCCTGACACAGCAGCAAATCATCAATCAAGGCTATAAGGTGGAAGTGGTGAACAACCACTTAAAATTCTCGCACCCCATTTCGGAAGAAATGTATGCCCCCTACACCATTACCGTGCAGGTAGGCAATAACCAAGGCATTACACGAATCTGGAAAATTACCCAATATCCAAGTATTTATATTACAGGTCAGAAGGCAGAGGGAGGATTGTATGTGGCGGGATTTTCTTGTACAAATGGAGAATATGAAAAAATCGATTATAAACAATATTATTTAGGTTCGGTACAAAATCCCGGAACCATACATGGAAATTTATCAGGTAATGACAACTGGAACAATTATACCATTGCCGTTTCAGCCTTTAAGGAAGGACAGGACTATGCCATCGGCGACCCACGTTCTTTGTCGAATAATGATTTAGACTTGGGAACAGTGCTCACCAATTATCGCCCAACTCGGGAAAAAGATACGGAGAAAATCATTGCTCCCCGATTCAAGATAGCTTCATCCAGAGGAAAGACGCTGCCTGTTACTTTTAAGAATGCACAGCGCCGGTGTGCGGCTTATCAGGAAGACGGTTTCCCAGCAGGTCGCTGGCGGGTTCCTACAGAAGCTGAGATTCAATTTATTGTAAATCTATCGGCTGAGAAAAAAATTCCGGAATTGTTTGACGGAGAATATTGGAGTGCCTCGGGAAGATACTACAGTTCCAGCTCCCAACAATTCGCACCAGCGAGAAGTCAATATGCAGTTCGCTGTGTATACGATGTATGGTACTGGGGGGACGAACCTGCAGTAAATAAAAACGAATTTCAATGGATGGATACTCCCATTGAGTAGTCAAAATTAAAAATGCGTTGGTTATGAAACATATTTTTCAATATTTCAGTGTATTGCTGCTGCTTCTGACGGTTAGCTGTCAGGACGATGAAATCATGAATCCACAGAGAGACTTGAAGACGGACGAACATCTGATTTCATTCAGCATTTCAGAACCGGTGGCAGCCACTCGTGCCATGGGTGAACAACCTTCTAAAGAATCCTTTCAGAATCTGCATGTACTGGTGTTTGATGAAAACGGGCTATACTTGGCCAATCAAGAAGCTACAGATGTCACCCTCAATACCCCTACTACGGGAACGTTCAAAGTTAATATTCCACAGTCGGACGTGAAGCGAATACTGCATTTCATAGCCGGCAACGTGACGTATGACACCTATTCACGAAAGGATACCGAAGGCACAATCTTCAGTAAATTATCTTCGACCAACCAAGAAGATGCCTACTGGCAACGCATAGAGGTAGATAAAGTAGACCATAAAGACCAAAAATTATCCACCACGATAGGCACCGTGAAACTGCTCAGAAACTTTGCCAAGATTTCAGTGGCTGTTAGCCAGGAAGTGGAGAGCGACGGTAAATTCCAGATGTTGGGGTATGCGGTAGTAAATTATCGGGATGCCGGTGCCGTGGCTCCCTACCTAGGCGGCACTTCTGAAGAATTTGCCAATTTCCAGCTACCTAATAATCCCCAGGAGGATATATACACCCTCTTTACCAAACAAAACCCCGATTTCTCAGGTAAAACCATGGGACGAATTCCAGCTGTGGAACCCGAAGCAGTAGCAACAAGTTGCACACTAACGCCCAAGTATATCTATGAACAACAGCAGGTAAACAATCCAAATCCGGTTTATGTGATAGTCAAAGCCTCTTATATGAATCAAGAATGCTTTTATAAACTGGACATTGTGCGCACGGATGATGCCAACTACATCACCTCGTATCTCAATATTTTCCGGAATTTCCACTATACCATCCGCATCAACAAGGTAGCTGGTAAAGGGTCTACCGATATAGAAACAGCCATGAGTTCTGCAGCTTCCAATAACCTGGCGGCATCGGTAGAAGTCAGCGAAGTAAACCGCATAGAAGATGGGGTAGGCAATATGCTGGAAGTACAGACCATTGATACCATGCTGGTACATACCACCCCGATAACGCTACGGGTGAATTATACGGAACAGAAGCAGCCTACGCCCGGAAAAGTGATCGTAACCCCTGTGCCGGAATTAAACACAGCAGCACTGAAGGCTGTAAGCTATGATAAGCAAGGCAACATCACCATTACTCCGGCAGATAACCTGCCGTCTACCATGCAGATACAAGAACTGGTGGTGTCTACACCGTCGGGGCTATCCAGACGTATCTCTATCAAGGTGCGTAAGCCCTATGTGTTCGATTTGGTAACCTGTCAGGAAAAAGTGGAAAAGAAAATCAACGCCCAGCTAGGCATGGGTATCCGATTACCCCAAAACATGCCTGCAGCTGCCTTTCCTTTAACGCTTCAGATAGAACCCGTGGAAAGGAAGTCCTTCTATCCGAATCCGGAAATGAACACACTTCCTGTACACGACGGGGTAAAGACCTTCACCTATGAAGTAGAAATTTCATATAATGACTACCGAAAAAGCCGTTCGTTCTACCTGCATTTTCTGACCAACATGCAGGAGAGTGAAACCAGCATTAAGGTGAGCAATCCATTCTTTGAAGATCGCAACAACACCTGCCGTTTTTCCAACACCGAGGGAACGCTGGGACGTTTCACCAATGTATCATTTGGTACGGAAAGCGAACAGCAGAATGTAGTAGCCGAGCCTTTGTACACTAAGATACCTATCGGTATAGGTCAGGAAGTAATCCTGAAATTTAATCTGATGCCCAATCATCAATACACAGTAGGCATCCAACCGGGTGACTATCTGGAATTTGTGAGCAGCAATACAGGCTCCGCAGTAGAACATGAAAGCAACGGCGGCTTGGCATATCGTCCGAATAATCCTACTGAACAGCAGGTATTGAAATTCAAGACAACAGCCAATGTGGTAGGAAGTACTTTCCAGCTATACTCTGTAAATTATGAGATGATTCACTTCACCTATCGGAACTCTCCCATCAAGCTGCAGTTAAGATATGGAAAAGATGACACGCCTATCAACAAGGGCGAAGTAGAACTCTATAATGACAGCAACTATAGCGGAAGACCTGCGAAAACATTTGTTACAGACGACCAAGGATTTATCACCCTGGAAACATTTGCAGGCCATACATACGATGATATATTGTACTTCCAGTACAAAAAGTCAAGTGGTTGGTGGGGAACCACAACATACCGCGGTTCCATCAGCGTGCGTGACATTATCAATGGTGGTACCGGAAATAATACATTGACTTTAACAACCAACTATTAATTTCAATTGCAGGTATCCACCTGACAAAAGGTGAACACCCGACTGACAAAGGCAGTCTACTTATCTATAAACT
>Mack_p2__coassemble_1636_pt1 | contig 14159 bp, 10 predicted proteins | sample Mack_p2__metabat2_high_PE_009 | metagenome-assembled genome bin Mack_p2 | reverse complement strand
GCACATAGATACATACCTCTGTGCCCCCTTCGGGCAGTCCGTGCAGGTGGAATGATTTATTTCAATCATTGTACTTATTTTTTTAGAAGTCTGTGTATATGGAAAAAAGCAACTGGCTGCATGAGCCGATGCAGCTGGCTGCAGGGGCACTTGCAGTCAGTTGCACAGGCCGATGCAGCCAGTTGCTTTGATAAACCTTGTTTTGGAAAGGCTTTGTCAGTGTTGACGGTCGGTTTTATAGCCTGCTTTGGTAGAGGCGGGCCATCACCTTTTGGTATTGGTTCTCTAAAGCCAGCAGATTCTGTTGGCTTTGATATACCACCGACACTTCTACAAAATACTCTATCATGCTGATTTCGCCTCCTGTCAGTGCCTGTTTCAGCAGTTTCAAGTCTTGCTGGCGGGCAAAAGCCTCCCGGTATTCGCGCAGTGAAGCCTGCAGTGCCGTTGCTTCATCGTATAATTGCCACAAGGCAGACTTGGCTTGCAATTCGGTGTTTTCCCGTTGGTAATCGGCATTCAAAGCCTGTGCTTTGGCCGCTTTCACCTTGCCCCGATTCTCGAACAGCGGAAAAGACATTCCCACCACGACACCGTTCAGCGGGTGTCCCGATTCGGTATTGCGGCGATACCCCACTTCCAGTTGAGGCAGCCAGCCCTGCTTGCTCACCGATACTTCCCTGCGTGCTGCTTCGCTCTGATGCAGTACGGCCCGCAGCCTGGGGTCGCCCGCCAGCAATTCGTCGCACAGTCGGTTAAATTCTTCCGGTAGCGGCATGGCAGGATATTCGGTCAGTCCCAATGCCTGCGGCTGCGGCACCTCTCCTTCGCGCATGGAGCGTCCCGGTGTCAGCGGCATACTGCCGTTCAGCAGTGTCAGTTCCTTCAGTTTGTTGTGCAGGTTGGTACTGTTGGTCCGCGCTTCCGTCCGCGCATTCAGCAGTTCCAGATTCACTTTGTTGGTTTCCAGAATATTGGCATCACCGGTTTCCAGTCTTTTGCGATAGAGGGCAGCCAGTTCCTCGGCATTCTTCAGCCGCTCATCCAGTAACAGTTGTTGTTGGTGCAGCCAGATGATGTCCAAGGCCGCTTCCTGGGCCTGTAGCAGCACCTGTTGCCGCAGGGCGATGGCCTGCGCGTCGAGTGCTTCAGCCTTGAAGCGGTTCATTTTACTGCGCGACACGTAGAGGGTGGGGAAGTCGAAACTCTGCGACACCACCATTTCGCCTACGGTCTTATCCTTATCCTTCGAATCCCACAGGTGAGAATAACTTATCGACGGATTTCCCAGGTTATTGCCGCTGCGGTTCTCCAGCTTCTGTGCATTCACCAGTTGTTGGTTGGCCTTCAATTCTTTGTTGTTGGCCTCCACCTGCTGCAAGATGCGGTTTATGGCCTCGCTGCTGCCTTGCGCCATCGCTGTAGCCACCGTGGCTGCCAAGGCTATCGTTGTGATGAAAATCTTCTTGTTCATATTCATGCTTGGTTTACGTTTGTTCTTTTTTCCATCAGATAGACCACCGGTATGATAAACCCGTTGAGGAAGGTAGAAGTGAGCAGTCCGCCCAAGATAACCTTGGCCATGGGGCTTTGAATCTCGTTGCCCGGCAGGTCGCCGGTCAGTGCCAGCGGTATCAGTGCCAGCGCGCTGGAGAGGGCTGTCATCAGAATGGGGTTCAGACGGTCTAGCGAGCCTTGTATCACACTCTCTTTCAGTCCCAGTCCTTCCACCTGTTGCAGGTGGTTATAGTGGCTGATAAGCAACATACCGTTGCGGGTGGCGATACCAAACAGCGAAATGAAACCGATGATGGCCGGAATGCTGACTTCACCCGTGGTGAGCAGCAGGGCAAATACGCCCCCTATCAGCGCCAGCGGCAGGTTGATAAGAATGATGGCACTTTCTCTTACGCTGTGGAATTCGTGATACAGCAGCAGGAAGATGACCACGATAGACATGAATGAGGTCAGTGCCAAGGTGCGGCTGGCTGCCTGTTCGCTTTCAAACTGTCCGCCATATTCCACGTGATACCCTTCGGGCAGCGGAATCTCCCGGTCTATCCGTTCGCGTATATCGTTCACCACGCTCAGCAGGTCGCGGTCGGCTACGTTGGCCGAGATGACGATTTTCCGCTTCACATTCTCCCGGCTGATGGTGTTCGGGCCCATCGACGAGCGAATATCCGCCACGTAATTCAGTGGAATCTGCTGTCCGTTGCCGGTATTGATCATCAGGTTGCCCAGCTTTTCCGTCTCATTGCGCAGGTCATCCTTCACACGTACGGTCAGGTCGAAGCTTTTTCCCTTTTCATATACCGTAGATACCGCTTCGCCCGCCAGGCACACATTGACATACTCGGCAAAAGCCGGCAGGCTGATGCCGTAGCGTGCCAGCATTTCGCGGCGTGGCTGAATGATGAGCTGCGGTCGTTCTATCTGCTGTTCCACCGTAAGGTCGGCTATGCCCTCTATACCCTGAATGGCATCCTTTATCTGGTTTCCCAGCATGAACATACGGTTCAGGTCATCGCCGAAGAGCTTGATGGCAATATTGGCCTTGGTACCGCTCAGCATGGCATCGATGCGGTGGCTGATAGGCTGTCCTATCTCAATGTTGGCACCTACCAGCGTATTCAGCTTTTCGCGCACCTCGGCCACCAGTTCGCTGCGTGAGCGGTCTTTCAGTTCGAAAGGAGCTTCCAGCTCCGACACATTCACGCCCAAGGCGTGCTCATCCAGCTCTGCACGTCCCGTCTTTCGGGCCACGGTCTGAATCTCAGGAATGCTGAGCAACAGTTCCTCTGCCCTGCGTCCGATGCGGTCGCTTTCTTCCAGCGAGATGCCCGGCAGCGAAGAAATGTTGATGGTGAACGAACCTTCGTTGAACGGAGGCAGGAACGAGCGACCCAGGCTGAAGAAGAGAGCCAATGACACGATGAAGAGAGCCAGCGTACCGCCCAGCACGCCGCGTTTGTGGTTCAGTACCCAGGTCAGTGCAGTGGCATATCTCTGCTTAATCCAGGCAGCCACTGCCGAGTCGGCATTCTGCTGCTTGCCTTCCTTGGATTTTTCCTTGCCCAGCAGGTAAGAGCAGAGCACCGGAGTTACGGTGAGGGCCACCAGGGTAGAAGCTGCCAGCGCCACGATGAAAGCAATGCCCAGCGGCACCAGCATACGTCCTTCCATACCGCTCAGGAAGAAGAGCGGCACAAAGCTCACCACGATGATAAGCGTGGAGTTGAGAATCGGCATACGTACTTCTTTCGAAGCGTTGAATACCACGGTAAGCACCGGCAACTGCTGTCCGGCGGGTTTCAACCGGTTTTCGCGCAGTCGCTTGAATACATTTTCCACGTCTACAATAGCGTCATCTACCAGCGAACCGATGGCGATAGCCATACCGCCCAGACTCATGGTATTGATGGTAAATCCCAGGTAGTGCAAAGCCAGCAGTGAGGCGATGAGCGACAGAGGCAGTGTCACCAGTGATATGATGGTGGTACGTACATTGGCCAGAAAGAGGAAGAGTACAATTACCACAAAGATACCTCCCTCTACGAGCGACTTCTGCACGTTGCCTATAGAACTTTCTATGAAGCGGCTCTGGCGGAAAATGTCGGTAGATACCTTTACGTCGGCCGGCAGATTCTTCTGCAAATCTTTCAAGGCAGCCTCCAGCTTGGCTGTAAGGTCCAGTGTACTGGTGGCAGGCTGTTTGGTCACGGTCAGCAGCACAGCCGGTTTGCCCCGTTCCGAAGCCAATCCCAGTTTCGGAGTCTGGGCACCTATCTTTACGTCGGCTATGTCGGCAATGGTAATCGGGAAACCGGTGGCTTGCGAGGCATCGCCACCTGCCTGCTTCACTACGGCACGTCCCAGCTCTTCGGCATCGGTTGTAGAAACCACTCCGCGCACAATGTACTCGTTGCCATATTCATAGAGCACCCCTCCGTTGGCATTCAGGTTCATACCTTGCGAGGCCGCCAGCACTTCGCCCAGCGTCACGCCGTAATGGCGCATCCGTTCGGGGTCTAGCTGAATCTGATATTCTTTGATGTCGCCGCCCAGCACAGCCACCTGAGCCACGCCGCCCGTAGACAGCAGACGCGGCCGGATGGTCCAGTCGGCCAGGGTGCGCAGGTCGAGCATAGAGGTAGAGTCGGCAGTAAGGCCCACGATGAGCATTTCTCCCAGGATAGACGACTGAGGGCCCAGGGTAGGCTTTCCTACACTCGAAGGAAGTTCTTCGGCCACCAGTGAAAGCTTTTCGCTCACAATCTGCCGGGCCAGGTAAATATCCGTGTCCCAATCAAACTCCACCCAGACTACAGAAAAACTGTGTGTAGATGATGAGCGCACGCGGCGCACGTGTGTGGCACCGTTCACGGCGGTTTCTATCGGAAAGGTCACCAACTGCTCCACCTCTTCGGCAGCCATCCCGTTGGCTTCGGTCATCACCACCACGGTAGGGGCAGTAAGGTCTGGAAATACATCCACCTCGGTGTGCATGGCCGTATATGTGCCCCCTATCAGCAGCAATACCGATGCCACCAATACCAGGATGCGGTTTTGCAGTGAAAACTGTATGATTTTATTAAGCATAATCTTCTGTTGTTAAGAGTGGATGATTAATGTTCGTGGCTATGTGCGGGGATGGCGTTGGTAGCACCGGCCAGTTTCACCTGGTAGGCACCATTCACCACTACACGGTCGCCGGCATGGATACCGCTCAGAATCTGCACCTGTTCTCCGTTGTCGGCACCTATGTTTACCAGCTGCTTCTTGTAGCAGTCGTCGTGTACCTGCAGATACACAAAGAAGCTGCCTTGCTCTTCGGTCAGTGCAGTGCGCGGCACGGAAATTACCCCTTCCATGGGGGTGCCCAGCAGATAGATTTCCACAAACGAGCCGGGAATCACCTCTCCGCGGTTATCAAACTCAAAGGTTACGGGAACAAAGTACCCGTTGCCGTCCGATGCCTTGCCGTAAGAGAGCAGCTTTCCGTTCAGCTCGCTCAGCTTATACACCTTATTCTGATACGGTGTGCTGAAATTGGCCGACGACAGACTGCGCAACGCACCGTAATATTTTTCCGACACATCTGCCCGCAGAAAGAGACGGCGGTTCTGGGTGATGCTTACCAGCGGTTGGCCCACAGTCACATAATCCCCCTCTTTCACCAGCAGGTTCTTTACAAATCCCCCGATAGGAGCCACTACACGCTGTCCGCTGTCCGAATGATTCTTGGCCACGGCCTCATAGCTGATGCGTGCGTTCTCATACGCCTGTTCAGCCTCGGCAAAGGCCTTTTCCGACACGATGCGGCTTTCTACCAACGCTTTCATACGTTCGTACTCTTTCTTCTGCACTTCAAAGGCTATGCGGGCTTTCTGCACCGGGTCTCCTTCGGCCATATTATTCGATGACAGTATCACCAGCGGGGCACCTTGGGCCACGTGCATCCCCTCTACCACTTTGCCGTGGAAAGATACCACCCCCGCTACCGTGGCCACTGCCACGCTCTCTTCGCCCTGGGCAGCCAGTACCTGTCCGCTGGCTTTGATGACTTGCCGGAAGGGAGCTATTGTTACTGTACCCACTTCTACACCGGCTGCGGCAGCTTTGGCAGCAGGTAGTACTATTTCATCACTGGCTCCTCCGTGGCTGTCATGTCCGTGAGCCGTAGCCTCATGTCCGTGGTCGTGGTTATGTACTTCGTGATTCTCGGTGGCATGGTTATGCCCTTCGTGTTCATGGTCGTGGCCGTCGTGATGGTCGGAAGCCACGTGCTTACAAGAGCCCAGCAGGAACAGTGCTATGGCTCCTAAAAAGAAATATTTTTTCATACGAGTTTGTTTTGTTTCGAAATTAGAACAACTTCTGATTGAATCTCTTCGGATGACACGGGTGCAAAAGTAAATGTTCTTCTTTGCAAATGGGTTGCAATCCTTTTGTCATCTCAAGCTGTTATGAAAGAAGGAGGAGCCCGCAGTCCCTGGGCTTCGGTGATAAAGATGCCGTGCAGGGATTCCAGATAGCCCGGCGACTGTCTGTCAGAGGCCTCATCGGGCAACAGCAGCAGGCGGAGCACAGATTCATAGGTATATAACGTAGCTATCCAGCTGTAGTCAGCTTGTAGCGAAAAGTCGGTAGAGTGGGGCGTATTCTGCAGAAAGTGCAGGGTGACACAGTCTGTATTACAGCAGCAGTGATGATGGTTTCCGGATGTCGTCTGCAACCGTTGCTGGTGGTCTGTTTGCTGTGTCCGGTCATATCCGTCTTCGTTCGTCGGTGTGCAGCAGTCGGCTGTCACATCATTCTTCATACACATCATTCCGTTGCTGTGGTGATGATGCGGCATAACAGGTACCATCAACATCCAAATGCTGATGAAAAACAGAATACCGGCTATGAACCATCGGTTTCTGTCGCGCTTGTTTCTTGAATAATCTGCCATGCTCGGCCGCAAATGTATGAAAAACATTCAGAACATGCAAACACATAGCATTCATTTCATCCTCTTCGGGTCAACTCCCTACCTTCTCCCTACCAAGTCCGTACCTGCTCCTAGTAGTAGGATACGGAGAAGACCCGGGGATGAGGGGCCGCAGAAACGGCGTAAATACATCCTTGCTCCCTTGTAAAGGACAGCTTGGACAGTGGCGGGGAGATGCTTTGCAGATTTAGTCGTACACCTGGTGAAAAGTGTACGCTATCACCACCGTTTCTACACCGGCATCCGGGTATTTCTCCTGATAGTGCCGGGTCAGGTCTTTGTAAAAATAGCAGGTGTTCGGGCTGGGCGGAGCACTCTTGGTCTGGGTGTCATAGCCTATAAACACATCGAATGAGGGGTACTCTGTGGCATTTCCCGTGTCATCCAGAAACGTCCATTCCATTTGCCCGATGATTCTTCCTTCAGGCGGCATCTTTTTATAAGACTCAGGCATCTTTCCGGGTTTCTTGCTGACTGTTTTTATCATGAACGGACCAAACACCCGGTTATCATCCAGTATGCCTATCCATTTCAGCATACCGCTTTTGCCTCTATACATTCTGTAACGGTAATCCAGCGGCAAGAGGGCATGGTCTTTTACATCCTTTTCTATCAGCTCCGCGTTGGCAGCTTCTACGAGGTGTCTGTAGTCTGGCAGCGGAATGTTGTCATAATACGTATCGGGAATGAGGTGCAGGGGCAATCCTTCCGATTCTTTCTGCTCCTTGGCAATCACTTCCAGCAAATTACGCTCCGTCCAGGCCGGGTCTCCCATCGAATGGTCCAGGTAGGTGGTTTCGCCCACCTTAATCGTGTATTCATACCCCGGCTTATAGTCGAACCCTGCGATGTCATAGTAAGCACTCCATTCGTCGTTCGGATTCTCTTTTACAACATATACTTCCGACAATAAAGAATGCCCTTCGTAGAATACCCCCGGCAATCTCTTTGATGCCACGGTCAGTATGCGTTCTGTGTAGCCGGTTATCTTTCTCCCTTCTTCCTCATCGTCGTCACTACAGCCGATAAAGCTGAATGTGCAAAGGAATAGCGTCAGTATTCCTAATAGATTTCTAGTGTTCATATGCATAGTATTGTTTTTGTTTTGTAATTACTTTTTTTAGCCTGCTTCTGCATGATGTATCGTCACAGCCATTTATTCAAATCATCCAGGGGAAGCCCCATAATGTCTGCAATATCTTCATTGGAATATCCTTTGGCTTTCATTCTCCGGGCAACGGTCGAGGCGGCTTCTTTCTTGCCTTCTTCCAATCCTTCCGCACGCCCTTTTTCCAGTCCTTCTTCCAGTCCTTCTACACGCCCTTTGTGATAGCTCTTCTTCATGTTGGTGTCCAGCACATTCTTCCAGTCGCGGTAGTTCTTCAGGCTTTCCCAATATTCACTCCGGCGTTGCGGGCTAAAGGCGGCAATCTCCGCCGCTTTGAACAATCGGCTGAATACCCGTTCCTGCAAGGCAGTGGGGCGTTCCAGCAGGTTGGCCAGATTGCGAAGCACAAACATCCATTTGTCGAACATGGTCACCAGTTCCGCTTCGGTCTTGTTGAACTTAGGCATTTCCAGGTAGATGAAAGTCAGTTTGTCGTAGAACACCTCTTTCGTTTGCAGGTCTACCAGCTTCACCTGGTGGTGGAAATGCTCAGATTCCCGGTCGTGGAAGATGAAATTTAGAATGCCGATGACATATACCCCTTTCAGTTCATAATCCCACTCACCGCGGGGAGCCTGTTCCCGAATGGGAAACGTGGCGTAATACACGCTGCGGTCTTTGAAAAACTGTTGCTCTCCCCGTTGCATTTCCACGAGGATTTTCTCTCCTTCCTCGTTCTCGCAATACACATCGAACACGGCGCGGCGGTCGTACTCCTGCGTGCCCAAGTGTTCCGTATTCAGATAAGTGACATTCTTAATCACTTCCTTGCCAAACAGCAAGGCATTCAGGAAACTGACAAGCAGTTCCTTGTTCATATCTGTACCGAACAACAGCTTGAATCCGAAGTCGGTGTATGGATTGATATAGCGGTCTTGAATTCCTTCACTTCCCATAAGCCAGCTTTTAATTATGATTGATGGCGCAAAATAAACGATTTTCCAGTGATTATCCTACTATTAGGGCAGTGATTTTCCTGTCGGCCAGGTCGTTTATAACTGAATCGTTACTCAAGGATTATATCGAAAAGCAGCAATGTATAAGATACCACTATGGTTTATGTATGGCATTTATTGGCACTAATGGAGTTTACCTTCAAAATGGTAAACAAGACGTGGAAAATCTCTCTTCATCATCGTTGCTACAGCCGATAAAGCTGAATGCGCAAAGGAATAGCGTCAGTATTCCTAATAGATTTCTAGTGTTCATATGCGTAGTATTTTTTTGGATAACTAATAGTAAAGCAAAAATAGAGAATAAATTTTAGACAGATTCAAAATGTACTTTAAAAAAACTTTTGGACGCGAATTTCTATACTTATGTTTATAAATAAAGGTTTATTTGAGATTTTATTTAAGAAAAGAGGACTGGTTCTCAGAGAAATGATTATATTAGCGGTCAATAACTTAAAAAAACAATGCCTTATGGGAACCTTAGGATGTATCAACGATATGTTGCAGCGCGACAAGGAAAATCGGGAGCTGCGCAAGCGAAGCCGGGAACGGTTGTCGGACACCTATCACCGCCTGCTGGATACAAGGAAAAGTACGGATCTCCCTCATGTGGCACTGGAACAAATGGAAGACATCCGCCGGAAGACGCAGGAAAAGGAGAAATTGGACAAGGCGGCCTATTTTAAGGCAATGGCTTGTTTAGTCGTGGGAGTGGCATTGATTCTTCTTTTGGGTTGGTTGCTGGTGGGATGTAATAGCCGACCTTCTGCCATTCACCGGGAAAGTGGCTGGTATCATGTGGTGAACCCTGATGAAGACAGCCTGTCGCTGGAACCGATTGTTACGGTAAAGGATTTTGTGGCACTGCGGATGGATTCAGACGGACACGGGACCTGCGTCATTGTGGGGCGGATAAGCAAGCATAAACAAAAGAAGTGGGCTTACGAAACAGAAAAGGCTATTGGCAGACAGATAGCTTTTGTGCTTGACGATTCCGTCATCACCCGTCCAACGGTGAATGCCAGCATCGAAAGCGGTGCCTTTCAAATATCCGCTCCCCGCGGCCATGATTTGAAGAGCATCTATACCCGAATCAGGAAAGAGAAAATAGATTCCATTGAAAGCCTGTTTAAAGGTTGGGAGAAAGATTCCATCTATGATTCATCCAGAGAGCAGGCCGATTCCATAGTGTTTGCAATGGATTATTGGGAAGCTTCTGAATGGGTGGATATGTCAGTCAATCCCGAAGACCATTATTGGTGGGGCGATTTGGATACTGCCACCTATAACCAATTGGAATCTGCCTTGCGCGAAGAAATGACCAAGCCTCCTTTCAGCATCAGCAGCCGTGCAGAGGATTACATGAAGCTGGAGGCATACAGGAAATACAAAGCTTATCTCTGCGAACATGCAGACTACATCAACCTTATGTTTCAAGGATTCCTGTTTACAGAGCCTGCATCCGGACTGTGCGGCTTCCTGGTGGATGACATTGTGAAAAGCCGGTACCCCACCGCCCCAAGCATCCGGGTTATGACCTCAGGAACCGATAATCCGGATGATGAAATGTTTGCCAAACTGAAATACCAGAAAGTTGTCTGGCGGTTGATGAACGAAGAAAAAGAGGCGAAAGAATAGGTTTATGAGGCATCACTTCCGAACTTCCCATTCCTCAATCGTCCCCGTTTTGGAAGAAAAGTTCACACCTACTTTTACTACCTGGCGGGCATCCGCTTCATACGGACGGGCATATCCTTTCTCTTCAATCTGTTGCAAAGCTTCCGCTGCGGTGCCATCCAGTTTGAATTCAAAGATATACACGTACTGAGGTGTTTCCACGATACAATCTACCCGGCCTTCACTTTGCTCCTTTTCTACCAAGACCGTGTACACGCTCATCAGCCGAAGCAGCAGGTAGAAGGTGTATTGGAAATAGCGTTCCCTTTCCGGTTCGTTTTCCTTGCGGCGCATGGTATAGGGAATGCCGGCTAAGAAAGAGGTCAGCATCTTGCGGAACTCGTCTAATTGCCCCCGCTTCAAGGCAAATACCGCTTTCACCATCCACGACTCCAAAGGCATCTTGCATTGCAAGTAATTGGCAGCCACCATTGCCAGGAAGCCACTCTTCACCTCGTTGTTGGGGAAATCGAGCAGGAAGAGATTCGAGTCTTTGTCGTAATCCTTAATGCTGAGATAGCCGCTCTGGTAAATCATCGGCAGCGGATATTCCGTATCTGCCTTATAATTCACAAACTCATCCAGCGAATAATACTTCCCCGTCAACTGGTCAATCCCTTCATGAAAATGATTCATCAAGCGGATGAGATACGTCGGTGTGCCCGAAGCAAACCAATAGTCGCGGATGTCCTTGCTGTCGAAGGCATTCAGCACACTGAACGGATTGTAGATGTCCGTCATCTCCTTGCTGAAGTGATAACCGTCGTAATGCCGCTTGAACCGCTGACGCATTTCCTCTTCCGTGCAGCCCTCCGATGCCGCCATTTCCCGGATAGGCTCTGCAAACCGGGTATGCAGTTCTTCTTCCGTGATACCGCATAGAGCCTCGTATTTATCGAACATACTGATGTCCTTGGGTTGGTTGAAACCGCTGAACACACTGACTTGCGAGAACTTGGTGACCCCCGTCAGGAAGACAAAACGCAGCGAAGCGTCGGCCAGTTTAAACACCGAATAGAAAGCCTTCAGAATCTCACGGTTCTGTTCCAGCAGCTCCGGGTCTTTCTCCAGCACATCCAGCAGAGGCTTGTCGTATTCGTCCACCAAGACCACTGCCCCTCGCCCTGTCTGCTCGGCAGCAGCCTGCAAGATACGATTGAAACGGGAACCCAGATTGGTGTCGACTCCAGTACTGATTCCAAATTCTTTTTCCCAATCATGCAGATACCCCTCTATTTTCATATGCAAGGCTCCCGGCACTGTAAAATCCACTCCGTTGAAATCGAAATGAAACACCCGATGCACGTGCCAGTCGTGTTCCAACGCATCAATTTTCAAGCCGGCAAACAGTTCCTTCTTTCCTTCGAAATAAGCACGGATCGTAGAGAGCAGCAAACTCTTTCCGAAACGTCGGGGGCGGCTCAAGAAATAGATCTGTCCTTGGGTTACCAAAGAATAAATTAAATCTGTCTTGTCTACATAGACAAATCCGCCTTTGATTATTTTTTCGAAAGTCTGTATGCCAATCGGATATATCATAATTTACCTTTTTTAAACGTAACGTGAAGTTCAGACAAAGTTAGCGATTTTTGGATAGAATGCACCATCTTCGGTTAAAAAAAGAAATCCAACTGACCTGCTTTATCAACTTAACCTATGAGAATTTGATGTTTGCACTGCGCAAAGGTACTCACAGAGCAGAATACCCGTAGTGACCTCATCCATTGGCGGGTCACTACGGGATTATGGAAAGAAATGTTAGAGAGAATTTAGAGTCAGAATTATTCTTCGTAACGCAAAGCATCAGCCGGTTCTTCCTGGAATATCTTATAGGCAGGGATAGCGATACCCGAAACCAGCATCACAGCCAGAAGGCCCAAACTAGTTCCTACTTCGATGAGCCAGCGGCTCAAAGTATAAGGTACAGCCGCATCCAGCAGATCGGCATATCTGGCATTCAAGACAATCAGTAAAACAGGAGCAGCCGCCGAAAGGAGTATCAGCAGACCTTCCACATTCAGCCAGGAGACGACTTTCCGCGGTGAAGCACCGAGTGCCATCCGCAAACCGGTTTCCGAACGGCGAGCCTGCGTGCGCATCCAAAAGGTGCCGGTAACTCCGAAAAACACATTCAGCAACAGAAAAGCCATAACCAGCTGCTCCAGCTTCCATTGGTTCCTGTCTCCTTGGATTTGTGATTCGCGCATGGATGCCAGGCTGGTAAAGGAGCTGACAAACACATTGCCGGACACCAGTCGCTCTCCTTGGGCAGCCAGCCATTCTTCCATATCATCCGGAGTCATTTCCCTTTTCATGCGAATGACGTATTCCGCCTGACTCGGACGATAGGTGTCGAAAAACTGTCCCATACTTTCGGAAGAATATTTTATCAGAAAAGAGGGGGCTACGGGCTGATAGTCCAGATCCCGAAGATTGGGGACCACTGCCACCACGGTTTGCTCATCTCCAAAGACCTTGGCCTGGCGGGTCCGGGCATCCGCCGTATCATACAGTTTACGGGCCACCATTTCAGTCAGCACCAATTCGTCAAAAGCCGCATTTTCCAATTGGTGAATGGGTGTGCCGTGCAAGTCACGGATGCGGAATACCTCGAAAAATCCGGCATCGACCTTGCGCACATGCAAAGACTCACGATACGCATGAAGACTGTCGGCACCGATAGCCTCAATGCCGGTCCAGGAGTCACCATTGCTGTAAGGGATGCTGTAAAAAGCACACCCGGTAGCTTCTACATCGCCTGTCTGCATCAATCGTTCCGAAAGCGCACAGATGCGGTTCCAGCAGGCTTTCCCCCGTTCCTCCGTGCCGACATATCCTTTGTCTCCGGGGCTCAGCTCCTCAAGATGCAGCCTCCAGCAACAGGAGATGTCAACCCCCATCGGCTGGTGATAAAGTGTATAACGGCTATAAGCTGCATCCACTAGGAAGAAAACCGACAACAGCACCAATACCAGCTCCGCAAACAGCCATCCGTTCTGTTTGCGCTGGTTCCATATCAAAGTAATCAAATGACGTATCATAATTCTGTTTATTCGTGATTGTTCAGTGATTGTACAATGTTATACCGTCCCGCCTTCCAAGCCGGCAGACCTGCACAGAGCAGATTCAGCAAGAAGACAAACAGCAGGGTAATCAGGAAAGTGACAGGCTGCAGTAGCATCTGTGTGCTGAATACCGTGTCCTGTGGAAAGAAGATTTCCTGGGTCATCAGCAGCAGAGGGAAGGAAAGTAGCAGCCCCAGCAGGCCACCGGCCAATGAAATGAGCGAGCTCTCATATAACACCTGCCTGTAAATGTGTCGGGGTGTTGCTCCAAAAGCTTTTCTGATACCGATTTCTGCTTTACGTTTGCGGAATGAGGTCAAAGAAATGCCTACCATATTTAAAGCGGGGAGAATCAGTAGCAGTAAAATCAGACTGCCCCTTTTGAGCATCCATCCCGCAGCATCAATTTTATCCACCCAAGTATCGTATCCAGTCATCACCAAATCCATGTTCCGGTAGGGGGCTTGGAAGAAACTGATGTTATACCGTTCTAAGGAAGCATTCATCCGGTCGGCTGCCTGCAGCATTTCCGTACGGACTGTTTCATAATCTCCGGCATCCTTCATCATCATGACTATGCCAAATGGCCCTACCAGTCCTTCGTACATATTGAAGAAAGAATCTACTTGGGGCAAGGATTGATAAGGCATCCACACATCGGCATAAGCAAAGCGGGCTGTCTTGGACACTTCCTTCACCACACCGCAAACCTGGTATGGAGTCTGATTGTCACTGAAAAACAATTCAATCAATCATTATTGGCTTGTTCAAAAACGGACAGGGTGTACGATAACGGACAT
>Mack_p2__coassemble_796_pt1 | contig 31843 bp, 30 predicted proteins | sample Mack_p2__metabat2_high_PE_009 | metagenome-assembled genome bin Mack_p2 | reverse complement strand
ATGGAATACTGATCAGCAAATTTTTGCAGTCTAATTATCCCATATGTGCTAATTTCCTATATTACATATTTATGATATGAATACAAATGTCCAATATCTATTATGTAATATAGGAAATTATCATCCGACTTAAATAACATAACAAGTTCATATGCTATAGCAAAAATCGGCCTGTCTTATTTTGATGTAGAAGTTGTTTCATCGAAAATAATTTTTTACTGATGGGGTGTGTCGTAATTGCATGATGCACCTCTTTTCACCCCATCAGGCCGGCTTCCGCACGTTTAGGAACAGATTCCTCGTCTTCTGCGGCTGTGGTGAGCAGATAGACTTCCCGGAAGCGGTAATCTTGATCGTACATGGCGTTCATGCGGTCAATCAAGGTTTTCTAATTTGGCACAGGCAAAGCAGCCGCGACAAAATGCTATTTGTTTGCCGATAAGTTCAATTTTTTCTACCTGATGACCTGCGCTTTCCGCACCTTTTAAAAATTGTTCAGCCAGCAAGTCGCTGTTTGAATGGACCCGGAGGCTGGTAGAAATGATTATCACACGTTTCATAAGCATATCGTTTATTGATTTCACAGCAAAGGTAGCGGATTTTCCAGTCATTGCTTTCATCCGGATTATGGTTATTATAACCCGTTTTATGGATTTTATCTGGGTAGATACTTTCTATACTCCGTTTGCCATATTCATGCTGTTTTTTTGTGTTTTGTTTTTCTCTCTCTTTATCGATGATGATGCAAAGGTAGTGCGGCTCATCAGATAGTTTTTAATTTCGGTGACAGTAGTGACAATAGTGACGATAGCTTCATTTTTATTGTCACTATCGTCACTATCGCAGTTATTTATCCGCCAGTCGGTTGTTGAGCGCCAGGATAAAGTCGGAGGGGTACGACTGGTTGCAGAACAGGATGCTGTGGCGCACTCCTTCCGGCTGTGCGAACAGGCTGACCTGGCCTTGCAGGTGTGCGCTCACGGCATTGGCACGGGCGGCCAGCCACGAACTGCTGCTGGAATGCAGGCTCTCACCGTAGGTGGCGAAGAAAGCCTTTGTCTCCTTATCGGTGGTATCTTGCTTATAGTCCACATACTCTTCCGACAGGTCTTCCAGGCGGTTCAGCTGGTCGGGCGTTTCCAGAATGGCTTCGGCCAGCGAGTGGGTAATCTCGTTCATTTCCTCGGCCGGACGACCGGTGAGCGATACGAAGCACAACCTCTGCATCCAGCTGCTGAAAGCCTCCATCACCTGGAACATACACTCGCCGAAGTATTCGCCATAGGCCTCTTCGTCGTTCAGAGCTTCTGTATACTTCAGTCCCTCTGCGCCTTTCTGAACTGCCCACGACGTGTAGCACGCCTTCATGAAGTCGCTGTTCATATCGCCCAGGTGCTGGTGGATAATCAGCATCAGCATGTTCAGCTGAGGTTGCAGCCAGTACCAGCCGAATCCCATCGTCTGGCTGAACGCCTTCATCTGTTCGGTCAGTTCTTCGCGTTCGGCTTCGGTTTCGCATTGCGCATAGAGCTGGAAGGCCAGGCAGATGAGCGCATCGGGTTGCTGAGCCACGCCGCACATGTGTAGCAGTGAGTTTACGGGGATTTCCTCCTCCTGAATGCGGTGATACCAGGCCAGGATGAGCGTCCACAATTCGTCGCCAAACGAAGAGGCAGCCAAGGCCTCGGCCAGTTCTTCCATCATCCGGTTCTGGCGGATGGTCCAGCCTTCGCTGGAGAGGGCCCCGCCCAGAGCTACCAGAGTGGGACGCAGGCTGCCTCCGGAGGCACCCATGGCCAAGGCCGGTCCCCAGGAGCGGATGGCTTCGGGCAGCACATAGCCGCGGCGTTCGTCATAGGGCAGCAGCAGAGCGGGTGTGTGGGGGTCGTCGAGCCGCAGGAGTTTCAGCGGCTGACGGTAGTCGAGCGTCTTCTTGCTGTCTGTAAATACAATCAGCTGGTCTTCTTCCTGGCGGATACGATAAGGTTCGTCCTTGATGATGAGGCTCCATTTCTCGTCGGCAGGGGTATTGAACGTTACGCGGATTTCGGCCATGTGGCGATTGGGCGACGTCTGTTCCAGCAACTGTTGCAAGGCCTCGCGCGAATCGAAGAGTTCCGTCAGACAGCCCGTGTAGGGTATCGGCCGGATTTGTTCCTTATTTTCATAGAGGTAGAGCACATCGTCTACCCAGCGCAGTTCGCGGCGGCGCTTGCCGAGGATGTACGAACGGAGACTCTGACCCACCAGCTCGTAGCGGTATTTGTCGGCTTCCACATAGGGGATGAGAGCCCGGCTAGCCACCGCGCGGCCTTCCTCGTCGAGGATGCGGAACCCCTTGAAAGGCGCCTTGAGTGTGAGGGTGAAAGCGTTGCGGCTCTCTTCGTGGGGTGTGAGCGTGAAGTGGATGCGGTCGTTGGTAAGGTCTTCCTGGAGCACCAGCCACACATTGTCGGCCTTCAGAGCACCCTCTTCCGTGCTTACCGTGCCATGCTCCCAACACACATGGAGGGTGCAGCTCGTGGCGTCGGCATCTACCACTTCTACCGTCAGTCCTCCTCCGATGTGGATGAGGCGGGTAGGGGCCACCCAGGCAGCGCGCGGGTCTTTGGCGCGCACCATCACGCAGCCATACGAAGGCGTGTCGGTCCAGTCTTCATCGGCCTGGTTCTTAAATTCCACCTGCGTCAGGCTGGCCGTGCGGGCTCCTGCATCCTCGTCGGAGCAGAGCGCATATTCGCAGTTGCTCAGGTCGTAGAGCGGTTGGTCCACTCCCGGCAACACCATCGGCCGGGTCTGTACCTCCGTCCAGTAGATGGGGGTATGCGGGCGGAAGCAGACGGTTTCATCCCCCTTCTTCAGACACACCTCCTGGCTGTAGTCGGCCGGAATGTGCCAGCCGTTGAGCACCCGTCCTTCCCAGCAGTAGGTGTCCTGTGCCCAGGATTCGCTGTGGCTCGGGGTCCATCCCTCGGGAGCCAGCACCAGCGAAGCCTCCTGTGCCAGCCGGTTGCCCAGCGTAAAGGTCTGAGGGCCGCTCTCGTAGAGCAGGTAGGGCACGGAGAGGTTCAGCTCGTCGGTAAGGAAAGGGGTGTTCACCTCGCTGAACAAGAGTGCAAGGTGGTCGCCGGGATGATAGGCATGCGTGCAATGCACGGTGTGCGTGCTGCTCCAGCGCACATAATCGAAGGTGCGGTCCGTCTGTCCGTTTCTGCAGATTTGCAGGGTGAAGTGGGGGAACTTCTCGAGTCCGAACTCTTCGATGAACGTTTCCGGCAAGCGGTAGGCGCCTTCTACGCAGTAGCTGGCCTGTAGGTTTTTGCCGCTGTCGGCAGCAACCGTTTCTTCCGCGGCTGCTTCCTTCTCCTCTTCTACCTGAAACTGCCAGCTAACGGTGAAGGGGCGGAGCAGCGAACGTTTGTTCTTTTCGCGTTGCGCCAAGTGGTGTAGGTAGAGGAAGCGTTCATCCTTCTCTCCCGCTTCGGCATGATAGGGCAAGCGTTCGGGCTGGTTACTGTCGAGGGCCAGCTGGAGGTCGTCGCAGAATGCCTTCACCGACGCCTTGTCTCCTTCCGAGAGCTCCAGGTCGAGGTGGTTCACGTTGAAGCTGCGGTTCACGATGCGGCGGCTCACCTTGCTCCAGAGGGTTTTCGTTTGCTCGTCCGTAATCAGCTTCATGGGCAGACCGCCCTGAAAAATCAAGGCATTCAAGGCTTCCGTGCGGTCGATGTCGTCCCAGTCCTGGTCTTCGAAATAATCCACTCCCAGCAGCTGGGCTCCTTCGCAAGCCGACTGGAACAGCTGTTCGGCATACTTGTATCCTTTGGGCAGCTGCAGTCCCGCATAAATATCTTCGATGGAAGGTACCTCTTCACTGCATTCCCGGCGCCAGAATTCGGCCACAAACAAGGCCGTTTCCTCGCACACCACGTTGAAGGGGTTGCTCAGGTAGAAGGCACGGGTGATGACCCTCTTTTGCAGGGTTTCGCACAGCTGGTGATATTCTGAATCGGTCATTTTTAGTTTCCAGAAGGGAACAGGGCATTGTTCTAGCCCTCTGCTTTGTAGAATCTCATTGATGAAATTGCTCATAGAATAAAGTTTGTGTTAGCATAGTGTGTGCGGGGTTGAAAGGAGTCTTCCTGAAAACATTTTAAATGCCCGTCACACTATTTCGTTCACATAGAAAAATAGTTGTTTTAATACCTTTTTTAAATTCGAGCTGCGAAATTACAGATAAAAAACAAACCACGAAAATTAATCGGTCATTATTGAATCCATTCATGCGTCATTTCCAGGCAGACTGCTTGCCCATCCACCGGATTACGGGAGAAGAAATAGCGGCATATCAGCTGTAATTAGGATAAAAGTTTTTTGCAAGTTTCCACATTGACCGTGTCGGTAGTAGCCAAGCGATGCGGACAGAGACCAAATTTGATGAGAATTTGGTCTTTGAGCGCATCGCGCGATTGTTGTGCCTCCTTTCCTTGGTGAAATTGCCACCCATCCACTTCAATGGTTTGAAGTGGCCGTTTAGTGAGGGAATTGTAGATTAGAAAATCTACGTGCGACAGCGGATTTTTGGCAAACGCATTTTCTTGTTCATCCAGCAGACTCCAATCTGCAATCAGGCGTGACAGCGGATAATGGCAGAGTATCTTTACATTCTTCAACTGCAATTCTTGAATGGCTCTTTTCAGCACATCATACACGAGATTCTCTGAAAAGTGTTCCGAAATCTTGGGGTGAGCAGATTCAAAAGCCAACCGTTCTTCTGTATATGATTTATATAAAAGGTCAAACACCGAGTGAAGCTGGCTGGTTGATTCCTCTCCGTTGTTGTATTTCATGTAAGCAATGAGTTGGGCCAGAATAGAATCCTCTGGTTTCTCATTTTCATTTGTTACGACACAGAGTTTGGTTTTTGCCCGCGAAATAGCCACATTCAGCAGGTTGGCATCGTCAGAGAATTCAGTAGGGGTATTATCCACCATACTCAGAATAATAGCATCGCATTCTCGCCCTTGAAATTTATGTACAGTACTGGCTATGTCTTTTCCTAAAGCTTGGTTGATTTCATCAGCTTGTAAACGGTAAGGGGTAATGATACCCACGTTGTCGCTTTTTGAAAATTGGGGCATCACTTCTTGGGTAATAACATCGATTTCACGCTGATTGAGGTGACCGCGGGCGTAATTTCCCTTGCCGGTATAAACTACTTGCAGCACCTTCTCTTCTTCTTGATCGGTTGTCATGGCTACTAGCTCGTTGTCATAGAATTTTCGGTTACAGAACTCGATGATTTTAGGGTGGCAGCGGTAATGTTCCCGCAGTAGCGTTACTGGGACTTCCTGGAAAACTGCTAAGCACGATTCTAGAAAACTGTGGGTGATGGCATTGTAGCCGTCGTCTACCTGATACGTTTCTTGTATGGCTTGCAACGCAATTTCTTCTTCCCGGCTTACCACGTTGGGCAGTTGCTTATCATCGCCCACAATGACTGCATTGATAGCGCATGACAAAGCCAATGCTCCAGTTTTTATGTCTACCTGTGAAGCTTCATCCATGATAACATAGTCGAATACATTGTCCGGACTGATGCAACTTTTGGCCGAATAGGTAGTGCTCAGTACCACTGGATATTCCGAGAGAAATTCATCGCTTTTCCATACTATGTCGCTTATTTTGAATAATTTTCTTTCTTTCCCCTGGAATCGTTTTGCTATGTGGTTCTTCAAAATATTCAAGGAAGTGGAACGCAAGTCTTTTACCTGCTTAGATAGGTTCATGCCGTTCAGCATAGAAGTGATTGAGTCTGATTCTCGTTCTATTTCAGAAAGACGTGCTTCGTAGTAAGCAGCTTCCAAGGTGGTAATGATTTCCTGGTATGGCTTTGTTAAAAAAGAAAACATTCTCATTCCAGATTTAAATCCCCATTTCAGTCGAAACCATACCCCGGCAGTCTGTTGTTTTTCAGCTTTTGTTTGGTAATTGTGCAGCAGCTTTATTAAGGAGGACGATGGCAGGTGGCATAGCCAGTTTTCTGCCTGATGCAGCTGAGCTATTTGTTCATTATATTCTCTTTCCAGCAGCAGAGCATCCCTTTCAGCTTGGAGTTTGGCTTGGCGCAGCTGACCCTCAAATCCTTTGGTCACCGCAGTAAAAGCTTGCTGATAGGTTTCGTTCGTTGCTGTCTTGTCGACTATCTTCCAATCTGTCATCAAAGGATATGTTGGTTGGTCATTTATAAAATCGACTTTATTATCTTTATTGCCTAGTTGTGCTACGAGAAAGCCTAGTCCTTCTTTATCTAGTTTTTCGGCTATATTTTCTACGGCAGAATTGTTGTTAGAAACTACTAGAATGGTTTTGTCTTGGAGCAATAGGTTGGCAATGATATTCAGAATAGTCTGAGTTTTGCCTGTTCCCGGAGGTCCTTGTATGATACTGACCTGGTGGGTGATTGCCTTTTCTACGGCTGTCTTTTGGCTGGCATTGCATCCGAATGGATAATACAGATGATTCGGCATTTTATACGTGGCCAGTCGCTCTTTGTTGCCTAGATACTGTGCCAGCGGAATATTGTCGCGCTTCACATCTATTTTCTGGTACTGTGTTGCCAGAATATTTCTCTTATCTGCTGTCTGCAATCCCGTTTCGTCGGCCAATTTTTTCAGATAATCCCAGGTAGAACCTCCATTCTTATCAATGGGACTTCGGGTTACATAGACATCTTTTCCCTCTATATTTTCATAATAGCCATTTTGATAGGTCGCCCGGTAGAATGTATGCTTGTCGTCTGTAAAGCGAAGTAATTCAATAACGTTAGTTATGTGCTTTTTGTTGATATATAATCCTTTTTCATCCAAATTTATCTGTTCTGGATGAGTGAGATAAAGCAATCTAGAAGGATTGTAGTGAAACCAGCGGTTGCTGCTATTGAACGAAACAGACCAAAGTCCTTTACTATTCATTTTGATAGCTGCAACACGTTCGGTGACAAACATATCCTTGCTCCCTTTTTTGTCGAGATCGACAATCATACATTCTTTTGCGTTCATGTTAGCAATCTTATAAGTCTTCTAAAAATTTTCTGTTTGTTTCTTCCATGGGAATGCCTTTAATTTTTGCATGTCCCGGCTGAGCAAAAATTACACTGGTGGGCAGTATCAGCGTGAAGATAAAAACAAACTTTTTCATAAACTAGTCAATTTTATAGTTCTAGTACAAAAGTATGAATTTATTCTGATTATAGCTAGTAAAACATATTCCAATAGTCATTTCTTCCTTAAGTTATTATTCCTATCTTTGTCGGAAAATTAGGATTTAAAAAATCATAACAATGGAGTTAGGAATATACGAGCAAATAATCAATCAATTGTTTGAGAAGAAATTGTCTCAAATCGACCAAACGCGTTTCTATATTGGGGAGCGGACGATTGAAAAGAATGAGGTAGTGAAACTGCTTTCTATGTATTTGAGTCATCTTTTCGAACAAGTATTGATGGATGTGGCCGATACTCCCTCAGATACTGAAGAAGAGGATGAGGTTATAGAAGCGGATTCTTTGCAGAAAAGTATTGATATAGCCAATGGCATCATTAAGAAACTAGTGAAGGATTTTCATCTGGAGTCGGGCAATCTATTGTCGGCACAAGCTAAAATCTTAACAGCCGTCATTGATAAGACAAAGTCTGATTATCCTGATTTGTCGCGTCGTCTGGAGGAGATGATGCCTCTTAAAGGATTGGTCAACGGGGAACTGTTTACTGGAAAAGGAATCAAACTGTATACAGAGCTGCAGAAGGAGATCAGTTCTGCCAACGAAATACATTTGATGGTATCTTTTATCAAAAAACGCGGGTTGGCTTTGTTGCTTCCACAGTTAAAGGAATTTACCAATCAAGGAGGCCGGTTAAAGGTAATTACTACAACTTATATGAAGGCCACTGACTTTGAAGCCATCAAACTGCTGGCTGGTTTAAAGAATACGGAGATTAAGATTACCTACGATGAATCCATAGAGCGTTTGCATGCAAAAGCGTATATCTTCCTTCGTGATACGGGTTTTCATACAGCGTATGTGGGCTCGTCGAACTTATCTGCACAGGCGCTGGATACTGGCGCTGAGTGGAATGTGAAAATTACGCAAATGGAGCAACCTCGCATGATGAAGACTATTCAAGGAGCTTTCACGGCATCTTGGTGGGCAGAAGGTTATGATGAGTTTGTGGATGGAGAGGATGATGCTCGTTTGAAAGCGGCTCTCGATGAAGCTGAAGAAGGCGAGATTGATTTTCAAGTTTTGCAATTAATTCGTCCGTTTGATTATCAACAGGAAGTGTTGGAAAAATTACAAGTGGAGCGAGAGGTGAGAGGGCACTATCGTAACTTGGTGGTAGCGGCCACAGGAACGGGTAAAACGGTGATGGCGGCCAGTGATTATAAAGCATTTGCATTGAGTCATCCTCGAGCACGTCTTTTGTTCATCGCTCATCGTGAAGAAATTCTTAGGCAAAGTTTACGAACTTTTCAGCAGGTACTTTGTGATTATAATTTTGGTGAGAAGTGGTTTGGAGCGTATGAACCGTCAAACTATGAATATGTATTTGCCTCTAAGACTTTGTTGAATAACCGTTTGGATGATTTGCAGTTGCCTGCCGATTATTATGACTACATTGTGATTGATGAGGTGCATCATGCGGTGGCTGATTCTTACCGAAAGATTATAGATTATTTCAAACCTAAGATTCTGTTGGGATTGACAGCTACTCCCGAGCGAATGGATGAGCAGGATGTGTTGCAAGATTTTGATGGCGTTATCTCTGCGGAAATTCGATTGGATGATGCCTTAAATAAGGGATTGTTGGCACCCTTCCATTATTATGGAATTACGGATGCAGTGGATTATACGGAAGTAGGATGGAACCGAGGAAAATATGTGGCATCGGAACTTTCAAAAATTTATACTTATAACGATGCCCGTACAGGGGTTATTTTAAAGTCGCTGGAAAACTATTTGACAAAAGAACGGATTCATAATGCTAGGGCATTGTGCTTTTGTGTGGATCAAGACCATGCAAAATACATGGCAGCAAAGTTCACGTTGTGCGGATTGAAAGCCGATGTGTTGACCAGTGAAAATGCTCATGAGCGGAAAAAATTATATGGTTATCTGAAAAATAAGGTGATTAATTACCTGTTTGTGGTAGATATGTTTAATGAGGGGGTAGATATTCCGGAAGTGGATACCATCTTATTTCTTCGTCCTACGGAAAGTCTTACGGTGTTTATTCAGCAATTTGGTCGCGGTCTGAGAAAGTCTGAAGGGAAGACGCATGTGGATATATTTGACTATGTGGGCAATTGCAACAATGAGTTTAATTATACTGACCGTATGCGCACTATCATGGGACGAACCTCTATGAGCGTGGAAGAGGAATTGGAACGTGATTGTCCGCATTTGCCTTTGGGATGTACCATCACTCTGGAAAAGAAGGCCAAGGAATACATCATGCAAAATATCAAAGGGGCTATCAAGCGGTTTACGGCTAATAAGATTACTTCTTTGATTAAGAATTTTGAACGGAATCATGATACCACGTTGACGTTGGCACATTTTATTCAGTTGTATAAGGTACCTGTGCATAAACTATATCGGAATAAGACGTGGAATCAATGGCTGTTTGAGAGTGAGTTGACAAGCGAAAAGTCGCGTTTTAATGTGGAGTTGAATCGTGCAGTGTTCCGTAAGTGGCTGGCAACTGATTCATATAGCTATTTAAGTTTTATTCTGAATCTGGCGCAACAGGATTTTAAGGTGAACGTGGCTGAGTTGACGCGGATTGACCAGAAGCGTTTGTTGATGCTTTATTATGATTTGTTTGAGAATGCAGGTGAGTTTAGTTCATTACAAGAAATGGTGAATGCCTTGGCGGCAGATGCTTGTTTCTGTGCAGAATTAAGAGATATCATAGAGTATTTGCTTCAACAGAATAAAGCTTATGAGAAACCTGATAATTCTTTGTTGCCTGATTTCCCCTTGAAATTGCACGGCGTGTACACCAAAGCGCAAATTCAGGTGGCGATAGGTACTTCTTCGCTAGCCAAGAAGTCTTCTTCACGAGAGGGGATGGAGCGCAATAAAGATTTGAAGTTGGAAGCCATGTTTGTGGATATCATTAAAAATCGAGAGGAAGGTTCTACGACGGATTATGATGACAAAGCCTTATCGCCCTATCTGTTTCAGTGGGATACTCAGAACCGCGTGAAACCTGATTCGAATGAGGGAAAAGCTTATATTAATGAAACGCAAACGATGCTTTTGTTTGTGCGCGAGCAGAAAACTTTTTCGGAAGATAAAACACGTACTATGGGATATGTTTATTTGGGGCGGGTTACGTTGAATAGTTGGGATTATAAAAACCTAGGCACTAGAAAACAGATGCAGATTGTGTGGAATATGCTGGAACCGATTCCTGGTAGTGTAATGCATTTTGCTCGAATTAAAGAAATCGCTTGATTTATTTCTTCTTCCTCATAAAAAAACACATGGCGCAAACCCGTCGGAATGAAATCTGTGGGTTTGCGCCATTGTTTATCGTTCTGTTCGATGTAGCCGTCGAGTTCTCTGACCCGGATTTTCAAAAAGATAACGTGAAAATCGTATAACGTATTTCAGAAATCTGATTATCTTTGTGCAGAAATTAAACAGCAGAACGATGGATAATCAAGAAAACAAACCGAAAAAATCCGGCAGGGGAGGTAAAAGACCGGGCGCAGGCCGGCCGAAAGGGGATGGTACCAGCAAGCTTTATGCGTTTCGGGCAGATAAGGAGGTGGCGGCCTACCTGGACAGTCGGGAGAATAAGACGGATTTCATCAAGGAATGCATTATCCGACAAATGGAGATTAGTGAGAACCGGCCCGGTGATGAGGCCCTGGAGTATTTCGGAGAAGTGATGCCGGCCAACTGTATCAAGCCGATGACTTTGCCGTTTTTTGACGTGAAGGTGGTGGCGGGTTTTCCCATTCCGCTGAACAACGATGAACTGGCGCAGGACATTGAGGTGCTGAAGATGCTGTGTCCGCACCCGGATTCTTCTTACCTGATTCGTGTACAGGGCCGTTCGATGATTGAAGCCGGGGTGAACGATGGCGACATACTTATTGTGGACAAGAGTGAACGAAACCCCACCGAGAAACAGATTGCGGTCTGCGAACTGAACGGAGAATATACGCTGAAGCGGGTCTGGAGGAGGGAAGGACGCCTTTGGCTGGTTCCGGCCAATCCGGAGTATCCAGAGATAGAAGTCACCGAAGGGGATGACTTCAGTGTTTGGGGCGTAGTGACGTATATCATTCATAAGCCTGTTTACTAATACCTACAACTATCTGCTAAGTTCCTATGATTGCTTTGGTCGATTGCAACAGCTTTTTTTGTTCGGTGGAGAAGGTCTTTCATCCCGGACTGAACGGGAAGCCTGTCTGTGTGCTTTCCTGTAATGATGGTTGTATCATAGCCTTGACTCCGGAAGCCAAGGCGCTGGGCTTGTGTCGTGGAGACCCCATTTTCAAGAAAAAGGAGGTAGTGGAACAGTATGGCGTCAAACTGTTTTCTACAAACATGATACTCTATGCGGCCATGTCGAAGCGGGTGAATAACATTTTGCGGTCGTCTGTACCTCGTTCGGAAACTTATTCGATAGATGAATCCTTTCTCTACTTGGATGGTTTGGAGAAATATTATAATCTGGAGGATTATATGCGCAGGGTGGTAGAGAAAGTGCGGCTCTATACGGATATTCCGGTCAGTGTGGGCATTGCATCTACCAAGACTTTGGCGAAGGTGGGTAGTAGATTTGCCAAACAGTACAAAGGTTATCGCTCGGTGTGTATGATTGATTCCGAGGAGAAAAGAAGAAAGGCTCTGAAACTTGTGAAATTGGCTGAGGTGTGGGGAATTGGCAAGCAGACTTTGGCAAGGTTGAATTACCTGGGCATCACTACACCGCTGGAGTTTGCCGACAAGAAGGAGAGTTGGGTGCGCAGCCATTTTGCGAAACCGGGGGTGCAGACATGGAAGGAACTGAATGGTATTCCGTGTATTGATACTGCTGAAGTGGCGCAGCGGCAAACCATTTGTACCAGCCGGAGTTTCGGGAGTATGGTAACGGATTATGACGAACTGCAGGCGTCGGTAGCCAGCTTTGCTGCTAGCTGCGCAAATAAGTTGCGCGGACAGCATTCTTTGACTTCTGCCGTAACGGTCTTTGTCTCGAGCAATCGGTTCCGTGAAGACATTCCTCTGTATGCCAATGAACAGACGAGGATGCTGTTCATACCCACTTCGGATACAATCGAGATTACGCAGGCGGCGCTGGCTGTGCTGAAAGAAATTTATCGGGAAGGTATCTGTTATAAGAAAGCGGGTGTGATACTGGGTCATATTACGGATGCTTCCTGTATGCAACAGTACCTTTTTGATGAAGTAAAGAACCGACCAGAGCGGATGCAGCTGATGAAAAGTATTGATGCGCTGAACCATCGCTTCGGCTTGAGGAAGATACATCTGGCAGTGGAGGGGGAAGAAAAGCAAACTTGGCATGGCAAGAGTGAATACCGGAGTGGCAATTACTTGTCGGATATTCAGGAAATCCTGACGATAAAGATATAACCGCAAATACGAGGCTTTTATATTTGCGCGCAGTGCGATCGTTACTGCAAACGTAAAAGGGTATCCTGCTGATTAGAGGAAAGATATGTACGCATTCTTTGTGGTCATGGGTATTCTGTGTATCTTTGCAGCAGGTAAAACTAAAATTAGTATGAAATATCTTATCGTTTCTGATATCCATGGGTCGCTGCCCGCATTAGAAAAAGTATTGGCATTTTATGAGCGCGAGCATTGTGATATGTTGTGTCTGTTGGGCGATGTCCTGAATTACGGGCCTCGCAACGGATTGCCCGAAGGGCTGGATCCGCAGGGAGTGGCCAAAGCCCTGAATGCAATGGCTCATCAAGTGGTGGCGCTGCGGGGCAATTGTGACTCCGAGGTCGATCAGATGTTACTTCATTTTCCGATTCTTTCTGATTATGTGCTGCTGGTGGATGAAGGATGCCGTCTTTTTCTGACTCACGGGCATGTATACAATGAAGACCGCTTGCCGACAGCTGGTGTGGACATCTTTTTTTACGGCCATACACATCTGCAGCACATCACATTGCCAGACCAAGGGCGTCCGATGATTGTCAACACGGGATCGCCAACTTTTCCCAAAGGGGGTAATCCACCTACCTTTGCTGTGTATGAGAAGGGGCGAGTCACTATTCATCTGCTTACCGGCGAAGTCATAGCGTCGGCCAGTCTGTGTGTAAGATAGCTGAATAGATACTTACTTTTCTTCTTTGAAGAATAGCTGGTAATAATGCATTTTTCTTTCTTCATCGTACCCGCGTACGATGTTTTGTTCGCCGCCGTGAATGTTGATGTCAAAGTTCTTGTCAAGTTTGATGGTCGTCATTGTGCCGGTGGCTATACGCTTTAGGGCCTTGCTGTCCGGCTTGAATGAATTGTCTATTTCAATGGCTCGTTCCGTTTGGTAGGTATCTTTATATCGTTTAAATTCTGTAGCCAATTGGGGCGTTTCAAAGACTTCTTCTGCAAAGCAGTCCAAGTTTACGGCTTCTTCTTTTAGTGCTTTCATGCTGCGGTTCATGTAGACAGCTTTTTTAAGTTTGCCGTCTTCGCTGGGCAGCTGGGCTACAAAACTTTTACACAAGAATAGCATATGCTGTGTCTGGCTGTAGTTATCTTTCCTGGCGCAGACATGCAGAAAGTTTTCGGTCCAGTATTTGGCTTCTGCGCCTTTGTTAGTATTATCAACAATGGCTGCTATATATCCCCATTCACTTTCTGTGTTGAATATTAGGCATCCTTTGTCTAATTTGTTGATATTAATTCCGGTTTCGCTTGCTATTTCAAAATTGTCTCCTTTGGGGTATATCTTTAAGAATGTGTCTTTATTCTCTGATTTAAACAGCCCGATAGCATCTACCGGCTGATTGTTTATCAGGCAGTTTTTGAAATAGACCACGTAAAATTCTCCGATTTTAATTTTGGGGTGTGTGCTGGTATTATACAGATGTTTCGCCAATTGGATGGACTGTTCATGCAGACAGTCGGGGGATTGGAATATCTCTGTGCAATAGTGGTACACCTCATTCAGTGAGATGTCGCTGTCGTGGCAGAATGTATAGAGTTCTTCAGTCCGAAAGGAGCCCATGAAATAGCTCAGAAGGATGCTTTTTATTTCATCTTGCAGGATTAATGCTTGTCTGGAAAGCCGAATACCTTCGTTGGCGGTCTTATTGCCTACTTTATGCAGGCAGATAGATGCTACCTGGGCATCTGAATAGGAAAAGTTCATTCTAATAATTTCTTTATGTTTTCAGTAGGGGAATGATAGTTGGTTGAGGTCGCAAAGGTACGATAACTTTCTGGAACAGCCATCTGCAGTTGGCAGAAAATAACATCGATCGGCTTGAAGAAGACAAGTATCAATATTTCTCGGCTAAGGAAATGAGCACAACTAAATGATATTTCACTATATTTGTGTTTTCGAAATGATTCTATTACTGGTATGGATATTATCTTTGCCGAGAGTATTAACCCCTTTATTAGTAAAAAGAAACGATGAAAACATTTTTATTATCTTTAATGGTGTTTGCCATGCCCGTAGAAATGCCTAAGCTTCCTTATGCCAATGATGCATTGGAGCCTGTTATCAGTGAGGAAACGGTGAATTTTCATTATGGAAAGCATTTGCAGGCTTATGTAAATAATCTGAATAATCTGGTGAATGGCACAGATTTTGAAAAGAAATCTTTGACTGAGATTGTGGCTACTGCGCCTGACGGTGCGGTGTTTAACAATGCAGGACAAGTGTTGAATCACACGCTCTATTTTTTGCAGTTTACTCCTAATCCCGCTCAAAAGGAACCTTCTGGAAAATTGCGTCAGGCTATTGACCGTGATTTTGGTAGTTTTGAGAATTTCAAGAAAGAATTCAATGCGGCATCGGTCGGGCTGTTTGGGTCCGGATGGGTGTGGCTGGCAGCCGATAAGGAAGGCAAGTTGCATATTACGAAGGAAGCCAACGGCAGCAATCCCCTTCGCAGTGGGTTGACTCCTTTGTTAGGATTTGATGTTTGGGAGCATGCTTATTATTTGGATTTTCAAAACAAGCGGGCTGACCATATACAAGCGTTGTGGAATATCATCGATTGGGAGGTGGTAGCCGGCCGGCTGAAATAGATAAAAAAAAGCTGTTCCTAAGGGAGCAGCTTTTTTTTATCTATTTCAACCAAGTGGCTCGTTTCCATACATATTCCAATGGACCGTGGGAATGGTGACTCATCCACCAGCGGCAACACGCAAATTGCAGCAGGAAAAAGACGATGCCGAACAAAAAACTGGCGGTGATACTCAAATCGTCGTGCATTGAGAATCCCCAATGGTAGAATACTAGCGAACCTACTATACTTTGAGAAATATAGTTGGTGAGGCTCATCTTGCCGTAGGGGATGATGCGCATCAGCCGGTCGTGCAGTTGGGTGCGATAGAAAGCGAAGAGTATACCCGAAACCAAGATTAGCATAAACGCAAAGTTCGACAGGGAGGTGATGATGAGCGAAAGCGGTTTCAGAATTGATTGGTTGCTGATAAAGTCTGGCAACAAGTTATTTAATCCATAAAGGGGGAAAAAGGTGATGAGTGCACCAGCCAACACTTTACTCCATATCGATAGGTTTTCTTGAAGGAAAAGACCGCGACGGCCGATGAGCATGCCTAGTAAGAAGAGGGCCGAAGTCTGAAACACACGACCGTGGTCCCATGCCCATGCCAAACTGGCCAACTGTCCCTCCCATAGGTTGACTCGCAGAGTTTCCAGAAAGGAACCTTGGCTTTGAACTGCATAGGTAGCGCTCCAAAAACTGCTGGTAGGGATAACAGGTGTTACATAGGTTGGGTCGAAGGTGGCACGTAGAGTGTAGTAAAGCGGTAGGGGCTGTATGAGTAACATGCAGGCCAGCGCAAATACCCATTTGTCTTTCAGCCGACAGGTAAGAGGCAGGATGAAGCCTGTTAGGGAATAGAGTACCAGTACCTCGGCCGTAAAGAAACTGGCATTGAGGTTTCCGATAAGAAACAATAATACTAGACGCCAACAGAACCGCAGGCGGAAATCATGGCCGCGCAGACGCTGGTTGTCGTCCTGGATAAAGAAACTGAAACCAAACAGCAGCGCAAAGATGGCATAAGCTTTCCCGCCAAAGAGGAAGAATAGACCGTTCCAAATGGATGTATCGGCAAAGTTGAGCCAATTGCTTTGTGTGGTAGTGTCTGGAAATGAATAAAAATTAAAATGTTCGATAGAGTGTAGCAGAATGATACCCATTACTGCTAAGCCGCGCAGTACATCAGCTACGTCTACGCGGATATGTTTTTGAAGCGTTTGCATGTGTTTTATTGATATTTCAGGGGTTGTTTTTTAGACTTTGCTGATTTCTCCTGCCAACGAGAAATTCATCTGTTGCCGTATTTCATCGGACGACATGCCGTGTCCTAAGAGGAACATCAACTTGGTGACGGCACATTCTGGAGTACTGTCATACCCGCTGATGATACCAGCTTGTAACAGTTGCAACCCAGTTTCATAACGTCCCATTTCTACGGCTCCACTAGGGCATTGGGTGATGTTGACAATGATGATGCCTCGTTCGGTAGCTTCTTTCAATTCGTTGATAAACCATTCCTTACGAGGAGCATTGCCCGATCCAAATGTTTTCAGTACAACGGCTTTTAACCCGGGGGCATGGAGCACGGTATGGATAATGCTTTCCTGTATACCGGGGAAGAGTGTAAGCATTACTACGTTTGAATCAAACAAAAAGTGGGGTTTCATGGGCCGCGTAGGGTCGGGGTGATGAATAAGGTGTTCGTCGTAGCGGATATGGATACCAGCTTTGGCCAGTGGGGGGTAGTTGAATGAGCGAAAGGCGTTGAAATTTTCCGCATTGATTTTAGTGGTACGGTTACCTCTAAGCAGTTCGTTCTCAAAGAAAATGCATACTTCGGGTACGATGGGGGTGCCGTCCTCGTGCTTGGCTGCGGCTATTTCGATAGAGGTTATCAGATTTTCTTTTCCGTCGGTGCGTAGGGTACCTATGGGCAATTGCGAACCGGTCAGTATGACGGGTTTCCCCAAATTTTCCAGCATAAAGCTGAGTGCGGAAGCGGTATATGCCATGGTGTCGGTACCATGCAGAATAACAAATCCGTCAAAGAAATCGTAGTTGTAATGTATAATCTTGACCAGCGTAGCCCAAAAAGCAGGCTCCATATCTGATGAGTCGATAGGAGGGCTGAATTGATAGGTGGAAATGCGGTAATTGAAACGTTTCAATTCTGGCACGTGTTTCAGCAGGCGGTCGAAATTGAAATTTTCCAGCGCACCGGTTTCTGGATTCTCTATCATGCCGATAGTTCCTCCTGTATAGATCAGTAAGACTGACGGGCAGGTAGTATTCATGATGCTTTTTTGATTTTTTAGATAAATTTGCAGCAAAGTTAGAAAAAAAATGCAATCGAGCAAGTATATGATAGGTGCTAAATACAGAAAGCTTTCCTGTTGGTAAGCTGATTATTCGTTTTAAGTCAGCTTAGACAGGAAAGCTTTGTCGTTTTAGAACGATTGTGTTCAGCAGTATTTCAGAAACTGAACTGTTCTAGCTTCATGGCTGCCAGTGATTGAATTTTCGGTACTAGAGTCACGAAGTGTTCAGCTTTCATGTGAGCATCGAGCACAGTTTCATCTTGCCACGTTTCACAAATCATCAATACATCTGTGCGGGTGGAACTCTCAAAAATATCATAGGCGATGCAGCCTTTGTCTTTTAATGATTTGGACACCAATTCCTTGGCAAGCTCTAATACGGCAGCCCGTTGTTCAGAACCGACTTGAATAAATACATTTAATCGAATCATTTTTTATAGTTTAAATAGTTGATATGTGGCAAAAATAAGCTCGTATGTCTGATTGTGCAAATTCCTTTGGTTAAAATTATGGAATGAGAAGTGGGGCGTTCGAGAGAAAATGGCAAGGAACTGATGTGTTTTCAATAAATTGCTGTATCTTCGCAAAAAAACAGAGTAGTATGAGACGTATGAATTATTCTTTGTTGCGCGCAGTCAGTGCGCTGGTAGTGGGATTGGTGCTGGTGTTCTTTCCCGACAAGGCAGCGGATTATTTGGTTATTACGGTAGGGGTATTGTTTTTAATACCTTCACTTATCAGTATTATTGGTTATTTTGCTCAAGGGGCAGATATGCGCGGCCATTTTCCGGTAGAGGGAGTGGGCAGTATGTTGCTGGCTTTGTGGCTGATTATCGTGCCGGGATTTTTTGCAGATTTACTGACCTATATTTTGGGCTTTATTCTACTGATGGGAGGTGTGCAGCAGTTGTCTTCCTTGATGGCTGCTAGACGTTGGACGGTGGTCCCGGTAGGATTTTATGTAGTGCCTGTGCTGATTTTGCTGGCTGGTCTGATTTCGTTATTTAATCCGATAGGTGCTCGTTCTACGGTCTTCATGGTGATAGGTTTCACCAGTTTGGTGTATGCGGCTTCCGAATTGGTCAATTGGTTTAAGTTTAGCCGTCGTCGTCCGCAAGATTCTTTGTCCCATCAGACTACCGAGATAGAAGATGCTCAGGTTATTGACTGAGCCATCGTTCTATTTCTTCTGTAGTGGTGTCTTTGAGCAACACTTTTTTGCTTTTGTCAAGTAGGTAAAGGCTGGGAATCGCTTTCAGGTCATATAGGTTTTTCTCCTGTATGACCTGTTTTTTATCGTATCCGTTGATCCATTCCCGAGGGTAGCTATTAGCAAAAGCTTTCCATTCCCGAATGTCTTCGTCTGGATATAATGACAGTACTTTCAGTTGCTTGTGTCGGATGGCATTGCGTATTACTTGGGACGTTTTCAGTGCGTCCATTACTTCACCGCATGTATGGCATCCGGGGTTATTGAAGAACACTAGTGTATAGTTTGCTTGGATATCATATAGTTGTCCGCTGGTGCCTGAAATAAGAGTGTAGCTAAAATTTTGGGCTGGAGTACCTATACGGTTGCGTTGAGCCAATACTCTTCGTTCTTGGTAGCGTATTTTTTCGGTAGTGGTCAGTATGGATGAGTGGATTATTGCATCTAATACAGTGATGTAGTATTCTTCGTTGCGTAGCGGTGAGTTAGGGTCGTATAAATATTTATCTGCCAGTTGTATCAGATATTGGTAGCATTTCTTTTCTACTTCTGCTGCAGCAAACGTGTTTTTCAGCGCATTTTCTCTTTCGGTGGTCGGGATTAACTTTAAAATATCTATGAAGTTGGCCCATCCTTGTTCTGATATTTCCGGGTGATGTATGTAATTGGTATCTGCCCAGTTGATATGCTCCCAGTAATGTTCAGCCAGGTATGAGGCTCTCTGTTCTGGGGTGTTCAACATTACCGGTATCTCCGGCAGTCTGAGTGTGGTGAGCGTATCGGTAGGCTGCACAGCAGTGGCAGATGGTTTGTTGGTAGAAGAACCGCACGCCGTGTGGAGAAACAGTATAATAGCGGTTATAAACAGAGGTTTCATCTGGTATGGTTATTATAAGTTTTGGTAATTAGGAATACTTTCTGGGATATCTTAAAATAATAGCCAGCAGGGCAAAGGTGCCCATACAGAATGGATAGTAAAGATTACCGATGATGCTCAAGGGTGAAACTCCAGCTAAGCCGGCGGCTATCAGCATTTGTGCGCCATAGGGTATGGTACCTTGTATGAGACACGAGAACGTGTCGAGTATGCTGGCCACTTTCCGGCGGTCCAAGTGAAAGCGCATGGCAATACCTCGTGCTATGGGGCCGGTCGTGATGATAGCGATGGTATTATTGGCTGTGCAGAGATTGGCAATGCTCACCAGAGCAGCTATGCTTAGTTCGGCACCGCGCTTTCCGTTCACATGCTTGGTGAGTCGGCAGATAATATAGTCTATGCCGCCATTATAGCGGATAGTCTCTAGCATGCCGCCAGCCAGCAATGTTACGATTATCAGTTCTCCCATGCCGATGATACCTGAGCCCATGGCTCCAAACCAGCCAAACACGTCGGTGCCTGTGAAGTATCCGATAGCACCTGTCAGCAAGATGCCGAGAAGTAGTACTAATACTACATGTAGACCCGATACCGCCAGAACCAGTACGGCTAGATAAGGGATGATTTTCAACCATTCGATAGGGCCGGTAGTTACAGGCGTGTTCAGGTTCAGTCCCTGCAGAATGTATATAGCCAAAATCAGGAGGGCAGCTGGAATGACTATCATCGAGTTGATGCGGAATTTATCGCGCATCAAGCAGTCTTGTGTCTTTGTAGAGGCGATGGTGGTGTCGGATATAAACGAGAGATTATCGCCGAAGAATGAGCCGCCTGTTACGATACCCACCATGAAAGGCAGGTCGATGCCCGTCTTTTGCGCCAGCCCCACGGCCACCGGTGTCAGGGCTACGATGGTGCCCACACTGGTACCAATGGCCAGCGATATAAAACAGGCTGCCAGGAAGATACCAGCCAGCAATAGATTCTCGGGTAATACTTGCAGCGTGAGGTTTACCGTGGTGTCAATTGCTCCCATCTGTTTGGCGCTTTGGGCAAAGGCACCTGCCAAGATGAAAATCCATATCATCAGCAGGATATTTTTATTGCCGGCTCCAGTAGAGAATAGATGTAGCCGTTCTTCTAATGACAACCCTTTGGTAATGGCTATGGCATAGCAAGCAGAGCAGAGAAAGGCCACAGTGATAGGTACCTTGTAAAAGTCGTTCATCCAGATGGATGTAACCAAATAGAGACAAAGAAAGACAGCTAACGGGCTCAGTGCCCACCAGTTGCCTTTCTTAGTGTAAGTATTGTTATTCATTCTTTTTATTATCCTTCCGTTTATTCGCTGCAAAGGTACAAATAAAAAATCGATTTTATTACAGAGTAACTCCTGTTTTGAAGATTGCTATTTCCTTGTAGCCTTTCTTCTCATTGTTGACAAATTCGCCACTAGCTACGCGGATAATATATTCAATAAAGTGTTCACAAGTTTGTTCCATTGATTCATTTTTTACAATTACACCGGCATTAAAGTCTATCCAACCAGGTTTATGGTGTGCCAGAGCAGAGTTGGTGGAAATCTTCATGGTGGGTACATAGGTGCCGAAGGGGGTACCTCGTCCGGTGGTAAAGAGTACTATGTGGCATCCGCAAGAAGCCAGCGCTGTGGCAGCAACCAGGTCGTTGCCTGGGGCTGACAGCAGGTTTAGTCCTTTCACTTGCAGGCGTTCGCCATAGGCCATTACACCTTCCACATAGCTTTTCCCGCATTTCTGTGTACATCCCAGCGCTTTATCTTCTAAGGTGGAAATTCCTCCAGCTTTGTTGCCTGGAGAGGGATTTTCGCCTACCGGCTCTCCGTGGCTCAGGAAATATTCCTTGAAATCATTGATGAGGCTTACGGTCTGGTCGAACAGAGTTTTGGTTCGGCAACGGTTCATCAAGATGGTTTCGGCTCCGAACATTTCGGGGACTTCGGTCAGTACGGTCGTCCCGCCTTGGGCTACCAAGAAGTCGGAGAACATGCCCAGCAATGGATTGGCAGTGATGCCCGAAAAACCGTCTGAGCCGCCACATTTCAGCCCTACACGCAGTTCGCTCAACGGAATGTCCGTACGTTCGTCTTTGCAAGCTTGCTTATAGATTTGGCGAAGCAATTTCATGCCTTCTTCGTATTCATCGTCCACTTTCTGCACCACCATGAACTTTATCCGTTCTTCATCGTATGTTCCCAAAAAATCGCGGAATGCGTCCGGCTGATTGTTTTCACAGCCCAGCCCCACTACCAATACTCCTCCTGCATTGGGGTGCAGAATCAAGTCTCGTAAAATCTTTTTAGTATTTTCATGGTCGTCTCCCAGCTGTGAGCAGCCATAGTTGTGCGGATAAGCCATAATGGCATCCACCCCTTTGGTGCCCGTCTCCTGTCGCAGCCCTTCAGCCAATTGGCTGACAATGCCATTTACACACCCCACGGTGGGTACAATCCATATTTCATTTCTCACGCCTACTTCTCCGTTTTTGCGGCGGTATCCTTTGAATGTGAGTTTGCGGTCTGCTATATCCAGGTCAGCATTTACCGGTTGATAGGTGTACTCCAACAGTCCTGCTAGGTTGGTCTGGATGTTGTGTTCGTTCATCCAATCGCCTGGTTTTTGTGCTTTTCGAGCATGTCCGATGGGGTATCCATATTTTACGATGTTTTCTCCTTCGGTCAAATTGGTTAAGGCAAATTTATGTCCTGCTGGAATATCTTCATTCAGCGTGATTTGCTGGTTGTCTATTCTGACAGTTTCGCCAGCTTTCAATGTTTCAATCGCTACGGCTACGTTATCGGCCGGATTGATTTTCAGATACTTTGTATTCATTTTAGTCTCTGTTAATTGAAAATTAATGTTGATTCAATAATGATTAATAAACAGTAACTAAGAGGTAGTATTCAAAATATTAATTTTCAATTATTTATTATAGTAAAAGTCAATGTTTTCTTTGGTCAGCAAATCCACAGGCATGAAATTGTCACGTGTGACTTCTTTTTTTAGAATCAGATAGTCGCACAGTGTTTTGATGCCATTGAATCCTTGTAGGGTAGGTTGTTGCGCTATCAGAAAGAATATACTGCCTTCCTTCAGACATTTAACATTCCGCTTTAGCAGGTCGTATCCCATTAGATTGAATTTCATTTCAGAGTGTTTCAGTAGATATTCTCCGATTATATAGGCTTTGGAGTTAAACGTTATACCGTTTTGTACCTGTGGATACTTTTTGAAAAATTCATCCAGCATCTGTGAATCTTCTGAATCTCTTTTGGCATGAAGATTTAACTCTAGAATGTGGCAATCCGGATGGTGCTCTTCCATGTATTGTCTGAACCCTACTTCTCGTTTCTCCTGCTGGTTTGAACCTACTATACCCTCGTTGATTTTTCTGAAGATGACGATCTCCTTTACATGTTCTCCAGCCAGTAACATTAGCATGCGTGCGGCAAAATATCCACTTCGGTGAGAGTTTTGTCCAAAGAAAGCCAGCGCATTCTCATCCTTGATGTTTGAATCTATATATATATAAGGTATATCATTCTCTTTGAGGGCATCCGTGAATGGACGTGTGTGCTGAGGTAAGGTAGGGGCCATCAGAACTCCGTCGGGTTGTAGTGCTAAGATATGTTCTGCCTCCTGCTTAAAAGACAAGTAGTCATAGGGGTCGTAATAAAAACAATCTACGGTGATATTAAAATCCGAATAAGTCTTCAGAGCCTCCTGAATGCCGCTTTCTACTTCAGTCCAGTATTCACTTATTTCATGTTGCGGGAGCATACAAGCAAAGGTGTACTTTTTATTTGATGCCAAGGCACTGGCATACATGTTGGGCTGATAATCCAATTGTTTAAGGATTTCTTCCACTCTTTTTTTGCTGCTTTCAGATACGCCGCTTCTACCGTGTATTACCCTATCTACAGTACCTACCGAAACGTCTGCCATCTTGGCAATATCTTTGATTCTTATTCTTTCAGCCATCGATTTCTTAATCAAATCACACAATTTTGTGTGCGTACACAATAATAATCTTAAAATTTTCGACACAAATATACGATAATTTTTTGTATTTCAAAAAAAGTGTTACCTTTGTGCCCGCACACGATAAGAGTGCGGCTAAATGCTATTGAGTATTATGGTTCAATTATTCAGATGTTTAGCCTTATTTTAGTTGAAAAATGATAATTTGTAAGATTTAAACACATTTTATATTCAAAATAAAAATAAAGAAATTATGGGAAAAAAAGTTGTTACATTAGGTGAAATCATGCTGAGATTGTCTACTCCTGGAAACACTCGTTTTGTACAGTCTGATTCTTTTGACGTGGTATATGGCGGTGGTGAAGCCAACGTGGCAGTGAGCTGCGCTAACTACGGACATGATGCTTATTTTGTAACGAAATTGCCGAAGCACGAGATTGGTCAGTCTGCAGTCAATGCCCTGCGCAAGTATGGTGTAAAGACCGACTTTATTGCCCGTGGTGGCGACCGTGTAGGTATCTATTATCTGGAAACCGGTGCTTCTATGCGTCCCAGCAAGGTAATATATGACCGCGCACATTCTTCAATTGCTGAGGCTGATGCTTGCGATTTTGATTTCGATGCTATCATGGAAGGTGCTGACTGGTTCCACTGGTCTGGTATTACTCCTGCTATCTCTGACAAGGCTGCCGAACTTACTCGTCTGGCTTGTGAGGCTGCAAAGCGTCATGGTGTTACGGTGTCTGTTGACCTGAACTTCCGCAAAAAACTGTGGACCAAAGAAAAAGCACAATCTATCATGAAACCTCTGATGCAATACGTAGATGTATGTATTGGTAATGAGGAGGATGCAGAACTTTGCTTGGGCTTTAAACCTGATGCTGACGTAGAAGGTGGAAAAACGGATGCGGAAGGTTACAAAGGTATCTTCAAGGCTATGGCTGAAGAATTTGGCTTCAAGTATGTAATCTCTACATTGCGTGAATCATTCTCTGCTACTCACAATGGTTGGAAGGCAATGATTTACAACGGCGAAGAGTTCTATGAATCAAAACGCTACGACATTAACCCGATTATCGACCGTGTGGGTGGTGGTGACTCTTTCTCTGGTGGTGTAATCCACGGTTTGCTCACTAAGGCTACTCAAGGCGAAGCTCTTGAATTTGCTGTGGCTGCTTCTGCATTGAAGCATACAATCAATGGCGACTTTAACTTGGTGTCTGTAGAAGAAGTAGAAGCTTTGGCCGGTGGTGATGCCAGCGGTCGCGTACAGCGCTAATTTTAGAAACGGGGAGGTCGGGTGTCCGGCTCTCCTCCTTATTCAATCATTAATTAAGTAACAGAAAATGGCAAGATTTGATAAGATAGCCGTATTGAACAAAATTGGTTCTACCGGCATGGTACCTGTATTCTATCATAAAGATGCAGAAGTGGCAAAGAAAGTAGTAAAAGCCTGCTACGAGGGTGGTGTGCGTGCTTTTGAATTTACCAACCGTGGTGACTTTGCACACGAAGTGTTTGCGGAAGTAGTGAAGTTTGCTGCTAAGGAATGTCCTGAAATGGCCATGGGAGTAGGTTCAATTGTAGATCCTGCTACGGCAGCTCTTTACTTGCAGTTAGGTGCTAATTTTATTGTAGGTCCGTTGTTTAATCCTGAAATTGCAAAAATCTGTAATCGTCGTCTTGTAGCTTACACTCCAGGTTGTGGTAGTGTGTCTGAAGTGGGTGCTGCTCAAGAAGTAGGTTGTGATTTATGTAAGCTCTTCCCGGGTGATGTACTTGGGCCAAAATTGGTAAAGGGATTGTTAGCTCCGATGCCTTGGTCAAAGTTGATGGTAACTGGTGGTGTAGAGCCGACTCAGGAGAATCTTACTTCTTGGATTAAGGCAGGTGTATTCTGTGTAGGTATGGGTTCTAAACTCTTCCCGAAAGATAAGGTGGCTGCTGAAGATTGGGCTTATGTAACTGATAAGTGCAAGGAGGCATTGGCTTACATTGCAGAAGCAAGAAAATAATGATAAGATTCATTTTGTTTAAAGGTGTTTAAAGGGAACGACCACTGGGGCGCAAGTTTGTCCCAGTGGTTTGTTTCTTTTTATGAGATGGGTTCTATATTGTTTTTGTTGGGTGATATTGTCATTCGGTAGACATTGGTTTCTTTTCGTTGAAATCCTAAGGCTTGATAGAGTCCATTGGCAGGTATTCGTTGAGGTTTTGAAGTAAGCTGTATTTCTATTGGAGCTAATAGTTGAGCTTCTTTCAATAGATGATTCATTAATAGCCGTCCTAAATGTTTCCCTCGGTAATCGGTTGATACTACTACATCTTCTATGCTGGCTTTGCATCCGGTGGGTGAATGGAAGATGCAAAGAGTGGCGCATCCTATGATTTTCTCCTGGTCTCTGAGGGTGTATAAGTGGCTGTTTGTATCCTTTAGTACTGCTTCTAATGCTTTTTCTTCTAAATTGATTCTTTCCGTCAGTTCTGACATTAATCGTTTTAGTTCAGTAAATTCTTGCTGGGTGTACTTCTTTAATTCTCTGATTTCCATATTGGGCGATTTTAAATGATTTATGGCAAAAATACAAAACTTTTTGTATTTCCTATTGTTTTGCTATATTTGTGTACTAATATAAAAAACAGGTATACGTATGGTGAGAATAAAGATAGGTTTGCTAGCTCGCATAATTATAGCTATTGCATTAGGAATAGGTTTGGGTAACCTGATTCCTGCAGCATGTGTTCGCGTATTCGTAACCTTTAACGGTATTTTTAGTGAATTTTTAGGTTTTGTTATTCCTTTGATAATTTTGGGCTTAGTGACGCCTGCTATTGCTGATATTGGTAAGGAGGCAGGGAAAATGCTTGTTGTGACGGCGGTTGTAGCTTACGTTGCTACGTTATTTTCCGGTTTTCTGGCTTATTTTGCTGGTGTTACCTTCTTTCCATCTATGATTACTCCTGGTGTTTCTATCGAACAAATCAGTGAGTCGCGAGATATTCTGCCTTTCTTTAGTGTGGCTATTCCGCCAGTGATGAATGTGATGAGCTCATTGGTTTTAGCTTTTATGTTGGGTTTGGGGATTGCTCACCTGGATGCTCAGGCTCTAAAACAAATATGTCAAGAATCTAAAAAAATAATTATACAGGTTATACAGAGTGTTATATTGCCGCTATTGCCTGTCTATATATTTGGTATATTCTTGAATATGACCCATTCAGGACAGGTCTATGGCATTCTCTTGGTATTCATAAAGATTATAGGTGTGATATTCTTGTTGCATATCTTGTTGCTATTGTTACAGTTTATGGTAGCTGGATTTTTTGTGCAGCGTAATCCTTTCCGTTTGTTGGCACGTATGCTTCCGGCATATTTTACGGCTTTGGGTACTCAATCTTCTGCTGCTACTATTCCGGTTACTTTGCGTCAGACAATCAAGAATGGCGTTTCCGAGGGGATTGCTGGATTCGTAATCCCGTTATGTGCTACGATTCATTTGTCGGGCAGTACACTTAAAATAGTGTGTTGTGCCATGGCTTTGATGATAATGCAGGGTATGCCGTTCGATTTTCCTATGTTTGCTGGTTTTATTTTTATGTTGGGTATTACTATGGTAGCTGCACCTGGTGTACCTGGTGGTGCCATTATGGCCGCATTGGGTGTATTGTCATCTATGCTGGGCTTTGGTGAAAGTGAACAAGCTTTGATGATTGCTTTATATATTGCTATGGATAGTTTTGGCACGGCTTGTAACGTAACGGGTGACGGCGCTATTGCTCTTATTATGGATAAGTGTTTTCGGAAGAGTTAAGTTCGGGTAATCGTAAAATATGGTATATAAAAAAGGATATATTTGGTATCACAAATATATCCTTTTTTATATACCTAAGTTTGTATTATTTATACCTATATAATCATCTGTAGTACAGGTTAATATAACGTATAATTTGACATGTAACAAAAAAAGGCGACTACCGAAGTAACCGCCTTTTGTGATTCCGAAGCGATTCGAACGCTTGACCCACGCCTTAGAAGGGCGTTGCTCTATCCAGCTGAGCTACGGAACCATCCTTAATTGCGATGCAAAGGTACGGCTTTTTTTTGAACTTACAAACTTTTCTGCACTTTTTTTTGAGAAAATCTATTTTTTAGTGTTCTACAACATTTGTTATAGGCTTTCTAAAAACCTCAAAAAACCAAAAAAGTTTTTGATGCTAACGGATAGTCGTTTAATTTTGGCTATCATTTAAAATTTTTAAAAGCAATATGAAAAAATTAATCTTATCTCTTGCACTATGCTGTGCAGCAACGCAATTTTATGCTCAGGAAGCTAATCCAGGCGCTTTGGTAAATGAAGGAAAGGCGGCTTTGGAAGCCAAGAATTATCAGGAAGCTTACACAAAATTCAGCACTTACTTAAATCAGACCAACAATCAGGATTCTGTTATTGCATATAATTGTGGTGTATGTGCCGATAAAATAAAAAAACCGGCAGAAGCTGCCAAATATTTTGGCATTGCTGTCGAAAAGAAATATAATCTGGCGAATGCTTACATTGGTTTGGCTGGCGCTTTGAAAGATCAGAAAAAGAATGCAGAATATGTAGCTACCTTGAAGAAGGGCTTGGAAGCTAATCCAGGTAACAAGACTTTGACTCGTATGTATGCTACACATTACGTAAACCAAGGTGTTATCGCATTGAAGGGTAAAAAGACTGCTGCTGCTGAAGAAGCATTCAAGCAGGCGCTGGAGATTCAGCCGAAGAACGTGAATGCGTTGAACAGTCTAGGTTCTTTGTATTATACGCGTGGTGCAGCTGCTTTACAGGCAGATGCTGAAAAGGCTAAAGCAGACTTTAAGTTAGCCAAGGATTGTTTGGATAAATTAATGCCTATGCTTTCGCCTGACAAACCTGCTCAGAAAAAGATGCAGGCAAACGCTCAGACCATGCTTGATTTTATCAATTCTCAGTTACAGTAATTCTTGTCCATCTTATGAAGGTTGTGCTGTAATTAATAGCAGTTATTTGTGGTGGCAGTACCTCTGTTAACTACATACCTTATAAATAAGACTTCCTCTTTTCTGTTGTATATTGACAAAAAGGGGAAGTCTGTTTATTTACGGTAGAGAAGATTATCTTTCTGTAGGGATAGTAAATTCCAGCCAGTCATATTCTCGATTCTCTGCATCACCTATGGAAATACGAAATATTGCTTTGCCTGTTTTTATCTTTTTCCCAGTTCTTACAGTTGCTGTATAGCGGATGCCACTGTAGGGTGCCATCCGCCATTGTTGTCGCCTATCAGCCCTCCCACGGCGCTGCCCAGCATATTGCCTACGGCTGCTCCGGTGTTTATGCCTGCCATGCTTCGGGTGTTTACCTGTGTGGTGCTGCATCCGCTGCATAGCAATGTCAGCGCTAGGGTTAGTGAGCATACACGTACATTTGCCATGGTTCACTTAGGTATTATACGGTTTGTTTAGCATCCGGCCAGTCGCCTTGTTCCAGCCACCAGTCTATCAATTTGCGCGCTATGCTGAGCTTGCGGGGAATTTCCGGTAAATTGTTGCGTGAGAAGAAAGCCCCTGAACTGAGCTCATTGTCTTGCAGTTTTATCTCGCCACCCGCATAATCTGCGATGAAGCCCACCATTAGCCCGCTGGGATAAGGCCAAGGTTGACTGCCGAAGTAGCGTATATGATTGATGCGTAGTCCGGTTTCCTCCCATACCTCTCGCTCCACGCATTGCTCCAATGTTTCGCCTGCTTCCAGGAATCCAGCTACCAGTCCGTGGAACGTACCTTTAAAATTCCGTGCATGTACCAGTAGAATTTCTTCTCCTTTCCTAATCAGCACGATGATGGCTGTAGAGATGGGCGGATAGGCTTCGTAGCCGCATTGCGGGCATTTTTTCATGATAGGCGTTTGTTGTTCCATAGCCGTGCCGCATGCCGGACAAAATTGGCTGTGCCTGTCCCAGTGTAGTATCTGAAATGCTTTTCCGGCCGACTGATAATCCTGCAGTAACAATTCATCGTACGATGCTCTTAGTCCTACCATTAGCCAGTTGGCATCTTCCTCCAGCGGCTCGGGCAGATCGATAGCCTGCACCCGTCTGCCATCGGTAAAATGCACCATCTGTATTTTGCAGCCCTCCATCATGTCGCAGGGTAACTCTTTTCCTAAAGGTATTCTGACTTCTTTATTTTCTGTTTTTTTGAGCAACAATTGGTCTTTGTAGAACACAAATTGCTGTAAGTTCATCTCAATATCCATATCTATTTTCAAATAATCTTCCAGAAGTTTCTATTTCATGGCCGAAGCATCGAACGAAAGTGGCAGCAGTGCGCCTACATTTTGCAGTTCATAGATGCCCTGAGTTCCATAGAGCAAGATCTTCATCGGCTGTCTGTATCTTTTTTCTGTTTCCAGCATCACCTGTCTGCAGGCACCGCAGGGCGGTATCGGGTCGGCTAGGAACTCTCCTTGCTCATTGCGTGCCGCTATCGCCAAGGTGGTTACAGCTTGCTCCGGGTACTGAGCGTTGGCATAGAACAACGTAGTGCGTTCGGCACAAAGCCCCGAGGGGTAAGCCGCATTCTCCTGATTGGCTCCGGTTATGATTTCGCCGTTGGCCAGCCGTGCGGCAGCACCTACTGAAAAATGAGAGTAGGGTGCATAACTCCGGAAGGTAGCCTCGCGAGCGGCATCTATCAGTGCCCGGTCGTCTGCATTCAGTTCGTCGTATGCGTAAATTCGTACGGTAATTTGTAAATCTAACTTTTTCATATGCAGTACTGAACATGTAAATTTTGTTACAAAGATAAGAAAGGAATTGGTAAATCCAATTCTTTTGCCCAATTTTGTGGGCAAACTCAATAATGAAAGCATGAAACAATTCATAAGACTGGCATTCTGTGCCTTTTTTATTCTTCTTTCAGGCACAGTCTATGCCCAGCGGCGCAATGCAGCCTATAACGCCTACATCAAGCAATATGCCCCTTTGGCAGTGGAGCAAATGAAAGAACATAAGATACCGGCTAGCATTACGTTGGCGCAGGGGTTGTTAGAGAGTGGTGCAGGTAGAAGTGTATTGGCTCGGAAGAGTAACAATCATTTTGGTATCAAGTGTCATCGCGATTGGCGTGGTAGGCGTGTATATCATGACGATGATGCCAAGGGTGAATGTTTTCGGGCTTACCGTCGTACTGAAGATTCTTATGAAGATCATTCTCTCTTTTTGAAGCGTGGCCTGCGCTATGCTTTCCTGTTTAAACTTCCCATAACCGACTATAAGGGGTGGGCGCGTGGACTGAAGAAGGCTGGATATGCCACTGACCCTTCGTATGCCAATCGTCTGATTACCATTATAGAAGATTATGACCTTTATAAGTACGATTCCAAGGGATTGAGCAAGCGTGCTGTGCGTAATTGGGAGAAACTGCTGAAGAAGAAACCCTGGTTGGCCAATCCGCATAAAGTATATCTAGCTAATGGGTTGGCCTATGTGGTGGCCCGTGAGGGTGATGATTTCCGCCTGCTGGGTAAAGAAATGGATATTAGTTGGAAGAAACTTTTGAAATACAATGACTTGCATCGCGATTATACGTTGGAAGTTGGCGATATTATTTACTTGAAAGAGAAGAATAAGAAAGCAGATAAGAAATATCCGTATTGTATCGTACGTGACGGCGATTCCATGCATACTATTGCTCAACGTTATGGTATTCGCTTGAAGTATCTGTATAAGATGAATAAGAAGGATGCGGATTATGTACCTGAGGTAGGAGATCGTTTGCGTCTACGCTGATATACGGGCGTTTGCTGTTGTGTCTGTTTTCTTATTAAAGAAAAACAACTTTGTGCTTGATGCAGTTTTTTGTATTTCAGAAGTGGATAGAGGCTTTCTTTTCTAACGTATGCGGAACTTTAATTCTATGTTTTTATGGATATACAACGAATATCGAACAGAAGGAGTAATCAAAAATGTTGGTTGCTCCTTTTTTTATTCCTATTTTTGTGCCGCCTAAGTAAATAAAGAATCACAGACAGGTATTTCCCAAATGAATAAAATCTACGATTTGTATGTCAAAAGAAGAAAAACTGAATATTAAAGA
>Mack_p2__coassemble_612_pt1 | contig 47406 bp, 46 predicted proteins | sample Mack_p2__metabat2_high_PE_009 | metagenome-assembled genome bin Mack_p2 | reverse complement strand
GTCCATATCTGATGAAGAAAATGACAGGAATCTAAAAAGGATGATTGACAATCTTCGGCAGGTATCTATTTAAAGACTTAGAAACAAAAGCCTAGTGATGCCTGGACTTCGTGGGTCAGTTTGACGGATGGGGTGGAAGCACTGATCTTTTTTCCGTCAAATCGGACATCCTTGACGGCAGAATAGGGCTGTTGGTTGGAGAAACTGTATCCCAACGAGAAGACGACTACATCATTCTGCAGGCAGACCGCATTTTTCAGCTGCCAGAAATTCCATTGGCCGCCGTGGTTGCGTACCCGCTTTTCCTGCTGTACCCATCGCCCGTTGACCATTTCCTTGTGCAGGTAGGAGAAGGTTATATTGGGAAGGGTAAATGCCACGGATGGATGGCATTCCCAGGATATTGTCATATTCTTGTCTTTTCCAACTGTTAGGAGGGGTAGACGGAATACTGGGCCAACTTGAATATTGAAGTTATCCAGTGTACTTTCATCATGGTCTAGGTTGTAATGCTTGCCGTTGCGGTCGGTCACTTCCCATTGGGGTTTGTAATCATTGAAGGACCAAAATTGAAGACCGATTCCTCCTTTTATTCCGAGAAAGCGGTTCAGAAAGCGGACATAATCTAGACTCGTTCCATAACCGGGGTCGTTGCTGTGTATCAGTATGAATCCGTTTAGCGTGATACGGTTGGGTGTTTCTTTCCAATCATTATTCGTGTTCCAGGAAAAGATGGATTGACTCCCCCAGATTAATAATAGTGCCAGTAATGATATTTTTGTTTTCATTGCTAAATGCATTGTTGGTTAGTGTGCCCAAAGATATGAAAATGTTTTTATCATTGTATTGCTTTATGTATCGAAGCGGAAAAAAGAGCATTGAAGCATCTTTTTTTCGTATTAAAGCCAATGGAGTATGTAAATTCGATTTCCAAAATTTTATATTTCCACATCAGTGGGCTGTGTAGGGTGGGGCGGGCAGTATATTTTCCGTCGGACTGTTGCAACTGTGGAAGATTCGTTGTAATTTTGGGTGCAGATGAGCGAATATATTAACAATAAAGGTAAACTGATGGAACTAGAAGTATTGGATTGGGGGGTAGTGTCCTATAACTGGGCCTGGAAAGAGCAGACCCGCCTTTTTGACGAACTGGTGGCGGCCAAATTGCAGGGTCGGGCGTATGTGAATCATCTGATTCTGTGTGAACATCTGCCTGTGTATACGCTGGGGCGCAGCGGCAAAGCTACGAATATGCTGCTGAATGACGAGCAACTGAAGCAGGTAGGGGCCACCGTGTTTTACATAGACCGCGGGGGGGACATTACCTTTCACGGGCCGCAGCAACTGGTGGGGTATCCGATTATCAATCTGGAAGAATTCGGCTTGGGAGTGAAGGAATACGTGCATCTGTTAGAAGAATCCGTGATACGGGTGTGTGCTACCTATGGCATAAAGGCTGGAAGGATGGAGAAGGCTACCGGAGTATGGCTGGAAGCAGATTCACCGCGCGCCAGAAAGATTTGCGCCATCGGGGTGAGATGTAGTCATTACGTCACCATGCATGGGTTGGCCTTGAACGTAAATACCGATTTAAAATACTTCAGTTATATTCATCCTTGCGGATTTGTAGACAAGGGGGTAACCTCGCTGCAAAAGGAACTGGGCAGGGTGGTGCCTATGCAAGAAGTGAAAGATAGGCTGGTAAAGGAATGGAAGCTTCTTTTGCGCGGAGAATGATTTATCGGGATTTTATTCTTTCCAACCAAAAAAACTTATTACCTTTGCAAGTCTTTTTGAATGGAAGCAGGTGACCCTGATGTGGATGTATCTGCTTTTTCGGATAAAGTGGAAAAGAAAAAATTAAAAAACATAAATACTTAGATTATGAATATCTCGTATAATTGGTTGAAAGAGTATGTGGACTTTAACCTGACTCCCGATGAAGTGGCGGCAGCGCTGACTTCTATCGGCCTGGAAACGGGCAGCGTGGAGGAGGTGCAGTCTATAAAAGGTGGACTGGAAGGTCTGGTTATCGGAGAGGTGCTGACGTGTGAACCGCATCCGAACTCAGACCATATGCATATTACTACCGTAAACCTGGGTCAGGGAGAGCCGGTGCAGATTGTCTGTGGAGCGGCCAATGTGGCTGCCGGACAAAAGGTGGTGGTGGCTACCCTGGGTGCTAAACTATACGATGGTGACGAGTGCTTCACCATCAAGAAGTCTAAGCTGCGCGGCGTGGAATCGTTTGGTATGATTTGTGCGGAAGATGAAATAGGATTGGGCACAGACCATGCAGGTATCATCGTTTTGCCGGAAGAGGCTGTTCCCGGTACGCTGGCCAAGGATTATTATAATATAAAGAGTGATTATGTGCTGGAGGTGGATATCACTCCGAACCGTGCGGATGCTTGCTCGCATTTTGGCGTGGCACGCGATTTGTATGCCTATCTGTTGCAGAATGGGGCAGCTGCTGAACTGAAGAAACCTTCGGTTGACCATTTTGCTGTAGACACTCAGGATTTGAATATTCGCATTACGGTGGAAAATACAGAGGCCTGTCCGCGATATGCCGGAGTGACCGTAAAGGGGGTGACCGTAAAGGAAAGCCCTGAATGGTTGCAGAATAAATTGCGTCTTATCGGTTTGCGCCCTATAAATAATGTAGTGGATATTACCAATTATATCTGTCACGCATTCGGCCAGCCGCTTCACTGTTTTGATGCTGCTAAGATTAAGGGTGGGGAAGTGCGCGTGAAGACGCTGCCGGAAGGTACTCCGTTTGTAACGTTGGATGGCGTGGAACGCAAACTGAACGAGCGCGATTTGATGATTTGCAATGCAGAAGAACCGATGTGTATCGCAGGTGTGTTCGGAGGATTGGATTCTGGCTGCACCGAAGAAACAACCGATGTGTTTATCGAAAGTGCTTATTTCCACCCCACGTGGGTGCGCAAGACGGCCCGTCGTCATGGCTTGAATACCGATGCCTCATTCCGCTTCGAACGGGGAATCGATCCGAATGGTGTGCTTTATTGCCTGAAACTGGCAGCACTGATGGTGAAGGAACTGGGCGGTGGCAGCATCGCTTCAGATATTCAGGATGTATGCGAGGCTCCCTTTGCCGACTTCCGCGTGGAACTGCCGTATCAGAAAGTGCATGCATTGATTGGTAAGGAGATTCCGCACGACACAATAAAGAGTATTGTGCAGAGTCTGGAAATGAAAATTGTAGAAGAAACGGCTGAAGGCCTGACGCTGGATGTACCTCCTTATCGGGTGGATGTGCAGCGCGACTGCGATGTGATAGAAGATATTCTGCGTATCTATGGATATAATAATGTGGAGATCCCTTCTGCCTTGAAATCGTGCCTCACCACGAAGGGAGAGCACGACAGCTCCAACCGCTTGCAGAATCTGGTGGCAGAGCAGTTGGTGGGCTGTGGTTTCAATGAAATCTTGAACAACTCACTGACTAGAGCGGCTTATTACGATGGTTTGGAAACTTATCCGTCGAAGAATTTGGTTATGCTTCTGAATCCGCTGAGTGCCGATTTGAATGCCATGCGTCAAACGTTGCTGTTTGGTGGCTTGGAAAGCATTGCGCACAATGCCAACCGTAAGAATGCTGATTTGAAATTCTTCGAATACGGTAATTGCTATTATTTCCATGCCGAGAAAAAAGACCCCGAAAAAGCGTTGGCTGCGTATGCAGAAGATTATCATTTGGGCTTGTGGCTGACAGGTAAGCGCGTTTCTAATTCATGGGCACATGCCGACGAGAATAGTTCGGTATATGAACTGAAGGCTTATGTAGAGAATATCTTCGCCCGCTTAGGACTGAATATGCACGAATTGGTGGTAGGTAATTTGACGGATGATATCTATGCAGCCGGACTTTCTATTCATACGCGTGGCGGAAAACTGCTGGCTACACTGGGTGTGGTAGCCCGCAAATGGATGAAGGCTTTCGATATTGACAATGAAGTGTATTATGCCGATTTGAACTGGAAGGAACTGCTGAAAGCCATCAGAAATGTAAAGGTCAACTTTAAGGAGTTGTCTAAGTTCCCGGCCGTGAAACGCGATTTGGCTTTGCTTATTGATAAGAAAGTACAGTTTGCCGAAATCGAAAAGATAGCTTTCGATACGGATAAGAAGCTGCTCAAGGAAGTGTCGCTCTTCGACGTGTATGAAGGCAAAAATCTGGAAGCCGGTAAAAAATCGTATGCGGTAAGCTTCTTGCTGCAGGATGAATCGCAGACATTGAATGATAAACAGATTGATAAGCTGATGCAAAAACTCATCAAGAATCTGCAAGATAAACTCGGGGCACAGCTTCGATAAGATACAGTATTAAATTATAATTTTAAATATATATATACCAATGGGAAGAGCGTTTGAATATAGAAAAGCTGCAAAATTGAAAAGATGGGGCCATATGGCCAAGACATTTACCAGACTGGGTAAGCAAATTGCCATTGCTGTGAAGGCAGGTGGTCCGGAACCTGAGAATAATCCTACCTTGCGTTCGGTTATCGCTACATGTAAGCGTGAAAATATGCCGAAGGATAACATCGAGCGTGCTATCAAGAATGCAATGGGTAAAGACCAGAGCGACTACAAGAGCATGACTTACGAAGGATATGGTCCTCACGGTGTGGCAGTATTTGTAGATACGCTGACGGATAATCCTACACGTACGGTAGCTGATGTGCGTTCGGTGTTCAATAAGTTTGGCGGAAACTTGGGTACTATGGGTTCGTTGGCTTTCCTCTTCGATCACAAATGTGTGTTTACTTTCAAGAAAAAGGAAGGTATGGATATGGAAGAGTTCATTCTCGACATGATAGACTTTGATGTAGATGAGGATTATGAAGAGGATGAAGAAGAAGGTACTGTAACGATTTATGGTGACCCGAAAAGCTATGCAGCTATTCAGAAACACCTGGAAGAAGGTGGCTTTGAAGATGTGGGTGGTGAGTTTACTTATATCCCTAATGATTTGAAAGAAGTAGAAGCCGATCATCGTGAGACACTGAACAAGATGGTAGAACGTCTGGAAGAGTTTGATGATGTGCAGACGGTGTATACCAATATGAAACCTGAAGAGGTGGAAGAATAAAATGGATTATACTTACAAAACGAAAGGTACCTGCAGTACTCATATCGAGCTGTCGGTAGAAGATGGAGTGGTGCAGGATGTAGCTTTCTGGGGCGGATGCAACGGAAATCTGCAAGGCATTTCCAGGTTGGTGAAAGGAATGCCTGTAGAGCAGGTGTTGAAGACATTGGAAGGTATTCGCTGTGGGGGCAGACCGACATCTTGTCCCGATCAGCTCTGTCAGGCCTTGCATGAGATGGGCTATTAAAAATACTTATCAATTTGTTCAAGTAAATATTTGTTTGTATCTTTGCGGCGAAATATAGGCTACCTTAGGGTGCTTGTATTTCGCCGCAACTATTTTTTAAATGATTTTAAACGAAAGAAGAAGCAGTATTAGAAATGTTGATTGCAGTAGATTTTGACGGAACCATTGTGAAGCATCGTTATCCGGCTATTGGTGAAGAAATTCCTTTTGCCATAGAAACGTTGAAGAAACTTGCGGCAGATAGGCATCGTCTTATTCTGTGGACAGTGAGGGAAGGCAAATTGCTGGATGAAGCGGTGGAATTTTGTCGTGCCAGAGGGTTGGAGTTCTATGCTGTGAACCGAGACTATCCTGAGGAAGAACAGGATAAGAACCGTCACTTCTCTCGTAAATTGAAAGCGGATGTTTTTATAGATGATCGTAATTTAGGTGGATTGCCCGATTGGGGAACCATTTATGAGATGGTGACGCAGCACTTGACGTATGAACAAGTGATGTGTAGGCGTGAAGAGGTGGAACCTATCCGGAAAAAAGGTTTCTGGAGTAGGCTGTTTGGTAGGTAGTTTAATATAGTAATTATATAACAATGAAATTTTTACGAGTTTTATCCTTTGGTTGCCTGCTGAGCTTAATGCTCATGACTAGTTGCACATCGTATGTGAATGTTCCTTACATCCAGAATCCGGAAGTTGTAAACAGTTTTAAGGATTCCTTGCCTTTGTATGATGCTAAGATTATGCCGAAAGACTTGCTGAGTATTACGGTAAATACTAGCGACCCGCAAGCGGCTGCTCCGTTCAACCTGACTGTTCAGACTCCGCAGAACGCTACTTTGGCGATGATTAATACGACGACTACCCCGTCACTTCAGCAGTATCTGGTGAACAATAAGGGAGAAATTGACTTTCCGGTAATAGGACGTCTGAAAGTAGGCGGGCTGACTAAGAATGAAGCCGAGGACCTGATTCGCGAACATTTGAAGAATTATCTGAAAGAAGTGCCTATCGTAACTGTTCGTATGGCCAATTATAAGATTTCTGTGTTGGGTGAGGTGCAACATCCGGGAACTTTCACAGTAAGCAATGAGAAGGTAAATATCCTGGAAGCCTTGGCTATGGCGGGCGATATGACGGTATATGGTGTCCGTGATAATGTTAAACTTATCCGTGAGGACGCAACTGGTAAACGCGAGATTATTCAACTGAACCTGAATAATGCGGAAATTGTGGTTTCTCCGTATTATTATCTGCAGCAGAATGACATCGTGTATGTTACTCCGAATAAGACCAAGGCCAAGAACTCTGATATTGGTAGCAGCACCTCGCTTTGGGTGAGCGCTACTTCTATTTTGGTATCTATTGCCAGCTTGGTAGTCAATATTGTGAGATAATATTTTGAGTGCTAAATACTACTAAATTCTTAGATAATGTTAGACGAAAACAAAAGAGGTGACTTGTCGGTAGATGCCGAAGAAAGTGTAAATCTAAGTGAACTCCTGTTTAAGTATCTGGCATATTGGCCTTGGTTTGTAGCTAGTGTGCTGGTATGTCTGGTGGCTTGTTTTATCTATTTGAGATACCAAACTCCGGTATATCAGGTATCGGCGGCTGTATTGATTAAGGAGGATGAAAAGAAAGGTGGAGCTGCCAATTCAGCACCTTTTGCAGCTATGCAGGGGCTGGGTATGTTGTCTATGACCAGCAACTTCGAAAATGAAGTGGAGATCTTGAAATCTCGCACATTGATTAAAAAGGTAGTTAATCATCTGGAACTCTATACAAGTGTATCTGAAGAACGTATGTTTAGCTATGATACTCCTCTTTATAAGAATGCTCCTATTCAGGTTTTCATGACTCCGGAAGAAGCTGAAAAACTGAAGACCAATGTGGCTATGGATTTGACTTTCCGGAAGGAAGAGAAGACACTCGATGTGAAACTGAAATATATGTTGGGTGAGGAAGAGGTGGAAGTGGAAAAGAAGTTTGATCATCTGCCTGCTGTGTTGCCTACAGAAATCGGTGTCATCAGTTTCTTGCCCAATGCTGCGGTTTTGGCGAAGGATACCTTGAAGAAAGAGGTGAAAAATGAAATTCACTTGAAAGCTAATATCTCTAATCCGATTGCTGTGGCTGGTGCCTATCTCAGTCAGTTGGCTGTAGAACCTACTTCCAAGACAACAACCATTGCACAGATTTCTCTGAAGACCATCGTAAAACAATTAGGCGTGGATTTCGTAAATTGTCTGGTGGCTTTCTATAATCAGGATGCAAACGACGAAAAGAATGAAGTGGCTCAGAAGAGTGCTGAATTTATTGACGAACGTATCAATATCATCAATCGTGAGCTGGGTACTACGGAGAGTGAGCTGGCTTCGTTTAAACAACGTTCGGGATTGACCGACTTGACCAGCGATGCACAGCTGGCCTTGCAGGAAAGTTCTAAGTATGAACAGCAACGCATGGAGAATGCTACTCAGATTAATCTGGTGCGCTATTTGAATGAATACATCAATAATCCTGAAAATACCAATGAGGTATTGCCCGCTAACGTAGGCTACTCGGATGCCAATCTGACCTCGGTGATAGAACAGTACAATACCATGATTATTGAGCGTAAGCGCTTGTTGCGTACTTCTTCTGAGAATAACCCTGCCGTGGTGAATATGAATACGGGTATCGATGCCATGCGTCGTACGGTGCAGACTACCGTAAACAGTGTGCTTAAAGGTTTGCAGATTACGCGCGATGACATTGAGCGTCAGGCCAGCAAGTTTGAAGGCCGTATCAGCAACGCTCCTTTGCAGGAGAAAGAATTTATGACTATCTCTCGTCAGCAGGAAATCAAGGCTACTCTGTATATCATGTTGCTGCAAAAGCGTGAGGAAAATGCCATTACATTGGCTGCCACTGCCAATAATGGACGTATCATAGAAGAAGCGTTGGCAGCTTCGGCTCCGGTAGCTCCGCGCAAGAGCGTCTTTATGTTGGCTTCGCTGCTGTTGGGACTGGGTATTCCGGTAGGTATTATCTTTCTGATTGATTTGTTCAAGTACAAGATAGAAGACCGTGCTGATTTGGAGAAACTGACTACTGCTCCGATATTGGGTGAAATACCGTCTGATGGAAAAGCCGGTGGCGAAAAAGCCTCCATTGATGTGCGCGAAAATGAAAATGGCATGATGGAAGAAGCGTTCCGTACGCTACGTACCAACATCTTGTTTATGCTGGGCCCCAGCCAAAAAGTGGTGTTGTTTACTTCCAGTCAGCCGGGTGAAGGAAAGAGCTTTATTACCTGTAATATGGGCGCCAGTCTGGCCTACATGGGCAAGAAGGTGCTGGTAATCGGTATGGACATCAGAAAACCCCGTTTGGCCGGTATCTTTAATTTGGATCATCATTCCAAGGGTATCACAAATTATCTGAATGATCCGGTCAACGTAAATATCTTCGATTTGGTACAGCATACTCAGATTAGCAAGAATCTGGATGTGATGTTGGCTGGTCCTGTGCCGCCGAATCCTACCGAATTGGTATCGCGCGACTCGTTTGTGCAGGGTATTGCGAAGTTGAAAGAAAAATACGATTATATCTTATTAGATACGGCACCTATCGGAATCGTAACCGATACAGCTATAATCGGTCGTGTGGCAGATTTGAGTGTGTATGTGTCTCGTGCAGGTGTTACACCTAAGATGGCATTTAAGTACATCAATGTGCTGCGTGAAGAAAAGAAACTGAATAATGTGGCTACTGTGCTGAATGGCGTAGATATGAACGATCGTAAGCGTGCTTACGGCTACGGTCGTTATGGTTACGGCTATGGCTACGGCTACGGTTACGGAGACGATAAGTAATGATGACGGACAGAATCGAAAAGGCGGTTGCTCTGTTTAAGAGTGGATATAATTGTTCACAGTCGGTTGTAGCCGCTTTCGCAGATCTTTATGGCTTTACCGAAGAGCAGGCATTGCGTATGTCTGCAGCTTACGGTGGAGGCATAGGGCGCATGCGTATGACGTGTGGGGCAGCTTGTGGACTGTTCATGCTGGCGGGCTTGGAAAAGGGGGCTGTAGATGCCAAAGACCGTGAAGGTAAAGGGGCATGCTATGCACTGGTGCAAGAATTGGCGGCTGTCTTTAAAGAACGAAATCATTCGTTGGTATGTGCTGAATTATTAGGATTGAAACAGCCTGAAGGAGTGTCGATGCCCGAGGCTCGTACCGAACAGTATTATGCCAAGCGCCCCTGTGTAAAGATGGTGGAAGAAGCCGCTCGTATTTGGGTGGAGCATTTAAATAAAACTAGTTAAGTTTAGAAGAAGTTAGAATTAGAAGATGAAGAACATTCGCAATTTTTGTATCATTGCACATATTGATCACGGTAAGTCTACGTTGGCTGACCGTTTGCTGGAATATACCAAAACCATTCAAGTGACTCAAGGACAGATGCTGGATGATATGGATCTGGAGAAAGAACGAGGGATTACCATTAAGAGTCACGCTATTCAGATGGAATACCTTTATAAAGGTGAAAAATATGTGTTGAATTTGATTGATACTCCGGGACACGTAGACTTTTCGTATGAAGTTTCACGTTCTATCGCTGCCTGTGAAGGTGCATTGCTGATTGTGGATGCTTCTCAAGGTGTGCAAGCGCAGACTATTTCTAATCTTTATATGGCCCTAGAGCATGACTTGGAAATTATTCCGGTTATTAATAAATGCGATATGGACAGTGCCATGCCCGATGAAGTAGAGGATGAAATCATCGAACTTCTGGGATGCAAGCGGGAAGAAATTATCCGTGCATCTGGAAAGACTGGTATGGGTGTGGAAGAAATTCTGGAGGCAGTTATCGAACGGGTGCCTCATCCGGTTGGTGACGAAGAGGCTCCGCTGCAGGCATTGATTTTCGATTCTGTTTTTAACTCGTTCCGTGGAATCATTGCTTACTTTAAAATTGTAAACGGTGTTATCCGTAAGGGAGATAAAGTAAAGTTCTTTAATACGGGTAAAGAATATGATGCCGATGAGATTGGTGTGCTGAAGATGGATATGGTTCCCCGTCAGGAACTGCGTACGGGTGATGTGGGCTATATTATTTCTGGTATTAAAACGTCTCGTGAGGTAAAAGTGGGGGATACCATCACACACATTGCGCGTCCGTGTAAAGAAGCTATTGCAGGTTTTGAAGAAGTGAAGCCGATGGTCTTTGCCGGTGTGTATCCTGTAGAAGCTGAAGATTTTGAAGATTTGCGTGCTTCTTTGGAAAAATTGCAGCTGAATGATGCTTCGCTTACTTTTCAGCCGGAATCTTCCTTGGCTTTAGGATTTGGATTCCGTTGCGGATTTTTAGGTCTGCTTCATATGGAAATTGTGCAAGAACGTCTGGATCGAGAGTTCGATATGAATGTAATCACTACCGTACCCAACGTGTCTTATAACATATATGATAAGCAGGGAAATATGACGGAAGTGCATAATCCTGGCAGTATGCCGGATCCTACTTTGATAGACCACATTGAAGAACCCTATATCCGTGCTTCGGTAATTACGGCTACAGATTATATCGGCCCGATTATGACGCTTTGTCTGGGTAAGCGTGGCGAGTTGGTGAAGCAGGAGTATATTTCTGGAAATCGTGTGGAAATCTATTATGATATGCCCTTGGGTGAAATTGTGATTGATTTCTACGATAAATTGAAAAGTATTTCGAAGGGATATGCTTCTTTCGACTATCATCCGCATGGATTCCGTCCTTCTAAATTGGTAAAATTAGATATTCTTCTCAATGGTGAGCCTGTGGATGCTTTGTCTACCTTGACTCACTTTGACAATGCCTACGATTTGGGAAGAAGAATGTGTGAGAAATTGAAAGAACTGATTCCCAGACAGCAGTTTGAAATTGCCATTCAGGCAGCCATTGGTGCCAAGATTATAGCCCGTGAAACGATTAAAGCGGTTCGTAAGGATGTAACGGCCAAATGTTACGGTGGTGATGTGAGCCGTAAACGTAAGTTGCTTGAAAAACAGAAACGCGGTAAGAAGCGTATGAAGCAGATTGGTAATGTAGAAGTGCCGCAAAAGGCATTTCTGGCTGTTCTTAAACTGGATTAAGCGGTTTCTTATTTACTTAAATCTTTTATTTATGATTATTTTACGTACACTGAAGAAATTTTCTTCTCTGAACATGTTGGCTAGTCTGTTGCTGTTTCTGACAGCAATCTTGGCTGCCGTTGTGGCTAATTCATCATGGGCTCCTGCCTATGAAGCCTTTTTGTCGCAGGAATTGCATCTGCGTATCGGCTCTTTTAATTTGTTCTCACACGGCGGCCATGCACTGACCATGATTGAGTTTATCAATGACTGCCTTATGACTATCTTTTTCTTATCGGTAGGTCTTGAAATCAAACGGGAATTGCTGGTAGGGGAGTTGTCATCGTTTCGTAAGGCAGTTCTTCCTTTCATAGCTGCTTGCGGCGGTATGATATTGCCGGTTATCGTGTATTCAGCCATGGTGACGGCAGGAGGTCCTGAAGCTCGCGGATCAGCAATCCCGATGGCTACCGATATTGCTTTTTCTTTGGGTGTTCTCAGTTTGTTGGGGAACCGTGTACCGTTGAGTCTGAAGATTTTTCTCACAGCCTTTGCCGTAGTAGATGATATTGGTGGCATTTTAGTAATTGCATTGTTCTACAGTACAGATGTAGCCTTCGGATATCTAATTGCAGCGGCAATACTGTATGTTTTCTTGTATTATATGGGCAAGTTTGGAGTGACGCAAAAGATTTTCTATCTCTCGTTTGGCATCATTATATGGTATCTCTTTTTGCAGTCGGGTATACACGCTACTATCTCGGGTGTAATTTTAGCCTTTGTGATTCCTGCTCGTCCGCAGATGGATGCCGGTAAATACATCAAGCGTATTCAGCAGGCTATCAGTGAGTTTCCTGCCTCTGGGTCGGATAGGATTGTATTGACTAATGAACAGATTGCCAAATTAAAACAGGTGGAATTTGCTTCTGATCATGTTATCAGTCCGCTGCAGTCGCTCGAAGATAACCTGCATGGTTTGGTGAATTTCATTGTATTGCCTTTATTCGCTTTTGCCAATGCTGGTGTAGTGCTCAACGGTGGCGGAGATATGATGGGGGAGGTAAGTATGGCCGTCATGTGTGGCTTGCTGATCGGTAAGTTTGTAGGCATTTTCCTGTTTACATGGGCCGCTGTACAATGCAAAGTAGCTTCCATGCCGGTGGGCATGAACTGGAAAAATGTAGCCGGTGTGTCTCTATTGGGAGGAATTGGTTTTACTGTTTCGCTATTTATCGCTAACTTGTCTTTTGCTGCTGATCATCCGGCATTGCTTAATCAGGCTAAGTTGGGCGTGTTGCTGGGCACTCTATTGTCGGGAATTCTAGGATATCTGGTCTTGAAGATGGTGCTGCCCAAACAAGCCTAGCACCCTTGAAGAATATTTTTTTCAGCAAAGGCTTTGTGAATCAAAAAGAAAACCGTAATTTTGCACCCGCTATTACGAGATAATAGTAAATATTCAAATCATTAACTAAAAAAACAATTATTAAATGGCAACAAGAATCAGATTGCAGAGACATGGACGTAAAAGCTATGCTTTCTACTCTATCGTAATTGCAGACGTAAGAGCTCCACGTGATGGTAAATTTATTGAGAAGATTGGTACATACAACCCGAATACCAATCCTGCCACAGTAGATTTGAAATTTGACCGTGCACTTGATTGGGTTTTGAAAGGTGCACAACCTTCTGACACTGTACGTAACATCCTTTCTCGCGAAGGTGTTTACATGAAGAAACACTTGCTGGGTGGTGTAGCGAAAGGTGCATTCGGTGAAGCTGAAGCAGAAGCTAAGTTTGAAGCATGGAAGAGCAACAAGCAAAATGGTTTGGCTGCTTTGAAGGCTAAAGACGAAGAAGCTAAGAAGGCTGAAGCTAAGGCTCGCTTGGAAGCTGAGAAGAAAATCAATGAAGCTAAGGCTAAGGCTCTGGCAGAAAAGAAGGCTGCTGAAGAAGCTGCTAAAGCTGCTGCAGAGGCTCCGGCTGAAGAAGAAGCTCCGGCTACTGAAGAAGCTGCTGCTGAATAATCATTGCTTGAGATTAATTTTCTTGATATTAGAAGGAAATTGTAAAAATCCTCTTCGATTTTCTCGGAGAGGATTTTTTTATGTGTATCTTTGGCTGCGAATATGAATTTAAAAAAATGTGTGATATGAGAAAGTTTACTTATTTAATGGCAGTAGCTGCTTTGGCATCTGCCTGTAGCAATGGAAACGGTGGTTATACCATTACGGGTACTGTACAGGGCGCTTCTGATGGAGATGCTGTATATTTGCAGCGGATTGAAGGAAGAAGAAATATAGTGAAACAGGATTCGGCTGTTATTAAAGACGGAAAATTTACTTTTACAGGAAAGCAAGATACTGCTGTATATCGCTATCTGACGTATAAGGGACAGGGCGATCAGGCTATGGCTATGGATTTCTTTTTGGAAAACGGAACGATTCAGGTGCAGTTGGCCAACACAAATCCTGCCGCTACCGGTACTCCCAATAACGATGCTTATCAGCAGGTTCGTGCCAAAGTGAATGCAAATATGAAGCAAGTGGAAGCACTTTATGCATCAATGGCCGATACTACATTGACTGATGCACAACGCGAACAGCGCGGAAAGGAACTGGCAGACCTGGAGGATAAGATGATGCAAATAGCCAAAGAAGGTATTCAGCAGAACATTGACAATGCAGTGGGTATTCATCTCTTGAAGCAGAATTTCTATTATATGGATGTGGAAGAACTCGATGCATTGCTTCCTAAGATTCCGGCCGCTTATGAACAAGATGCTACAATCTTGCGCATCAAAGAAAATGTGGCGAAAATGAAGGCTACGGCTGTGGGACAGAAATTTACGGATTTTACCATGAAGACGCCAGAAGGCAAGGAGGTGAAATTATCTGATTTTGTCGGTAAAGGTAAGGTGGTGCTGGTAGATTTCTGGGCTAGCTGGTGCGGACCTTGTCGTCGGGAAATGCCGAATCTGGTAGATGCTTATAAGCAATATAAGAACAAGAACTTTGAAATTGTAGGGGTGTCGCTGGATAGAAACAATGAAGATTGGGTAAAAGCCATCAAGCAATTGGGTATTACATGGCCGCAGATGTCGGATTTGAAGTTTTGGGATTGTGAAGGTGCCAAGTTGTATGCTGTAAGCAGCATTCCTCATGTGGTATTGATTGATGGAAATGGAATCATTCTAGCACGCGGCCTTCATGGAGAAGAATTGCAGAAAAAATTAGCGGAAGTTTTAAAATAAACTGCATTTAAATTTCATAAAATGGAAAACTTTTATAAGGCATAGCTTTGTGAAAGTTTTCCATTTTATTTTTTAATATATTGATAATTAAAAGCTTAACATTTTTTCAATGGATAAAAGTTTTCCAAAATGATAATTATATGAATTTTCTGAGCTACCTTTGCATCACAAATCCGTGATACATGTCAGCGGAATGATTTCTCAATTTTTAATCTTGGAAAATAATATGATACAGACGGTAATCAAGCGCGATGGACGCATTGTGGGATTTAATCAAGAAAAGATTATTGCAGCCATCCGTAAAGCTATGCTGCACACAGATAAAGGTGAGGATATGCAGCTTATTCATCAGATAGCAGATCATATAGCTTTCAGAGGGCAGCCGCAAATGACTGTAGAAGCTATTCAAGACGCTGTAGAGATGGAGCTCATGAAGAGTAGTCGTAAGGATGTAGCCCAAAAGTACATAGCTTACCGTAATCAGCGTAGCATTGCGCGTAAGGCAAAGACGCGGGATATGTTTCTAGAAATTATCAATATAAAATCGAATGATATCACGCGTGAAAATGCCAACATGAACGCAGATACTCCTGCGGGAATGATGATGAAGTTTGCCAGTGAATCTACCAAACCTTTTGTAGATGATTACCTTCTTAGTGAAGAGGTGTTGGAGGCTGTCAATGACAACTATCTGCATATTCACGACAAGGATTATTATCCTACCAAGAGTCTTACCTGTGTGCAGCACCCTTTGGATCATATTCTTATCAAAGGATTTTCTGCCGGACATGGTGAATCGCGGCCGGCCAAGCGGATAGAAACAGCCAGTATCATGGCTTGTATTTCTATGGAAACGGCTCAGAATGAGATGCATGGCGGACAGGCTATCCCGGCATTTGATTTTTATCTTGCTCCCTATGTGCGCTATAGCTACATCGAGGAAATACAGAAATTAGAGGATATCTATGGCAAGGATTGCTCGCATCTGTACCAATATCCGTTACAGGACTATCTTTCCAAGCCACTTCAAGACCTAGCTGGAGATGAACGCATAGTGCAGCATGCAGTCAATCAGACGGTGGCACGTGTGCATCAGGCTATGGAAGCTTTTATTCATAACATGAATACCATTCACTCCAGAGGGGGGAATCAGGTGGTATTTAGTTCTGTAAATTATGGCACGGATACTTCGGCAGAAGGACGGTGTATTATTCGTGAATTGCTGAATTCCACTTATCAGGGTGTAGGAAATGGAGAAACTGCGATTTTCCCTATTCAGATATGGAAAAAGAAGAGAGGAGTGAGCTATTTGCCCGAAGACCGCAACCATGACTTGTACCGGTTGGCTTGTAAGGTTTCAGCACGGCGCTTTTTCCCGAACTTCTTGAATCTGGATGCTACCTTCAATCAAAGTGAGGCATGGAAGGCAGATGATCCAAAGCGTTATTTGCACGAAGTGGCCACGATGGGTTGCCGCACGCGTGTATTCGAGAACCGATATGGTGAAAAGACTTCGGTAGGACGCGGTAATCTCTCTTTCTCCACCATCAATATTGTGCGTTTGGCTATCGAATGTATGGGCATTCACAATCAGGAAGAGCGTATAGCTCGTTTCTTTGCTAAACTGGATGCCATGCTGGACATTACGGCCCGTCAGCTGCACGAGCGTATGGAGTTTCAGAAAACTGCCTATGCCAAGCAGTTCCCCTTGTTAATGAAGTCTTTATGGGTGGGAAGCGAGAAGTTGACTCCCAATGATACCATTGCCAGCGTTATTAACCAGGGTACGTTGGGAATCGGATTCATCGGTCTGGCAGAATGTCTGGTGGCTTTGACTGGAAAACATCATGGAGAATCTGCTGCATCACAGGAGTTGGGGTTGAAAATTGTGACCTATATGCGTGATCGTGCCAACCAGTTCTCTGACGAATATCAGCACAACTACAGTGTATTGGCTACTCCGGCCGAGGGATTGTCGGGTAAGTTCACTCGCAAAGACCGTCAGAAGTTTGGGGTATTGCCGGGCATTACCGACCGTGATTATTATACCAATTCTAATCATGTACCCGTGTATTATAAGTGCAGCGCCCGTCATAAAGCCGAAGTGGAAGCTCCTTATCATGACTTAACACGGGGTGGACACATCTTCTATGTAGAAATAGATGGGGATGCTACGCATAATCCGGAAGTTATCATGCGAGTGGTAGATATGATGGATAAGTATAACATCGGCTATGGCTCAGTGAATCATAACCGGAATCGCTGCCTAGACTGTGGCTATGAAAATTCGGATGCCAAGATGGAGGTCTGTCCGAAATGCGGAAGCACTCATATAGATAAGTTGCAGCGCATTACCGGTTATCTGGTGGGGACTACCGACCGCTGGAATCAGGCTAAGCTGGCAGAGTTGAACGACCGGGTAATACATGAACGTTGAGGGTGAATAATTCGAAAACGATATGCTTTCTATACTGAATATTATTGAAGATACTACGGTAGACGGTCCGGGATTCCGGACCGCTATCTATGCTGCCGGATGTCCGAATGCTTGTCCGGGATGTCATAATCCTGAATCATGGGATATTAATCGTGGGCAGTGGATGAGTACGCAGGAGATATTGGAAAAAGTGGTGGCCGATGAATTTGCCGATGTAACTTTCAGTGGAGGAGACCCGATGTTTCAGCCGGAAGGTTTTGCAGAATTGGCATCTGCCATTAAGGAGCAGACAGGAAAAAATATCTGGTGTTATACGGGATTTACCTTTGAGAGATTGGTAAGTAATCCGAAGCAAGCAGAGTTGCTGAAATACATAGATGTGTTGGTCGACGGAAAATTTGACCATAAATTGAAAGATGCTGATTTGTGTTTTCGCGGCAGCAGTAACCAGCGATTGATAGATGTACAGGCTTCTTTGGTGCAGCAAAAGGCCGTGGTATATGATTATGAAAAGACCTTAGGGCTGTCGGTAAGTTAGTTGCCGGATAGAAGCAGCCCTAAGCCTTTTTCCCTTACAAGTTCAGCATGAAGGTCTGCAGGTTTCGTAAGTCTATCGTCCAAAGTTTGCCCGAAAGCACCTCACCATATCCTGCTATGATTTTCAATACTTCATTGGCCTGCACACTGCCGATGATGGCAGGAGTAGTGCCGATGACTGCTTTCACTGGCTCCAGTCGGGTCATGTTCGCTTCATGTGGATAGAGTTCCCGGTAACTTCTGGGGTGATTTCCATAGCCAAATACCGATACTTGTCCTTCAAATTCTTGAATAGCTCCGTATACATAAGGCTTTCCCAATGCCAGGCAGGTATCATTGATCAGATAGCGGGTGGAATAATTATCGCATCCGTCTACTACGATGTCATATTCGCTAATTATCGACCGGGCATTTGCTGTCGTGAGTCTTTCGTTGTAAGCTTGCACCGTGAGTTGCCGGTTAAGTGCTTTCAGCCTGCGTGCCGCACAGTTAGCCTTGGATAATCCGATTTCTTCTTCTGTGTATAACACCTGTCGTTGCAGATTGCTCAGATTGACGCTATCATCATCTATTAATCCCAAACAGCCGATGCCGGCTGCTGTCAGATAGAGGGCCGAAGCAGAGCCTAAACCGCCTACGCCTACTAGCAATACACGGGCCTGTTGTATTTTTTTTTGTCCTTCTTCCCCGATTTCGGGTAGAGCTGTCTGGCGGATATATCGTGTGGTCATCATTGAAAAACGTACAAATAAGTGAATGTTTACTTATGAAAAAGAAGGTGTCCCCATCCTTCATTCAGTTGGTACGGGGCACACCTTCATGAATTTATTTGAATAAGTCGAAACTGGCGTCCCAGTCTTTCCAAACCGGTTCGAGTCCCAGTTGTCGAAGCGCATTCTCCACTTCTACAGCAGTGCGTTCATCGCTCACATGAAATTGTTCCAGCGCTTGTGGATAGGTGTAATATCCGCCTGGTTCAGTCTTGCTTTCTGCGCTCATGGTAGTAACTCCCAGCGATGCCATGTGGTCGCGTATGAAAGCCGGTTCGCGTGTAGAGTAAGATATGTCTACATCATGGTCGAAGATTCGCATGGCAAAGGTTACTTGTGCCAGTTCTTTGTCCGTCATGATGACGTTGGGCTGGAATCCGCCGTTTTCAGCAGGACGCATGCGCGGGAAGTTTACGCTGTACTTTGTTCGCCAATACTTCTTTTGCAGATACCTCAGGTGGCGGGCCATCATGGTGATATCTGTGCGCCAATCTTTTTCCAGTCCTATGAGCACACCCATGCCGATGGAGTGGACACCAGCCTGTCCCATCCGGTCGAATCCATTTACGCGCCATTCGAATTTGGATTTCATGCCTCGTGGATGATAAATGTTGTAATGTGCCTTGTTGTAGGTTTCCTGAAAACAGATAACCCCATTCAGTCCATGTTCTTTCAGTTCGGCATATTCTTCTACTTTCAGCGGCATGACTTCAATTTTCAGGTTACTGAAATATTTTTTACCGATATCCAGTGCTTTGGCCAGATAGGGTACTCCAGCCTTGGCCGGATTTTCACCAGTTACCAGCAGGATATTTTCAAACGGTCCCAGCTTCTTGATAGCCTTGTATTCATCCTCAATCTGTTCGGGAGTAAGAATGGTGCGGGCCATGGGGTTGCTGATGTGAAATCCGCAATACACGCACGAGTTGGTACACGAATTGGTGATGTAGAGTGGTATGAACAAAGACATAGTTTTTCCGAAGCGTTCTTCCGTATACTTCTTGCTCAACTGTGCCATAGGTTCCAGATACTTGGCGGCTGCCGGCGAGATAAGTGCCATGAAGTCGTCGATATTACAATGCTCTTTTCCGAGGGCCCGCAGCACATCTGCATCGGTTTTCGATGCAATGCGCTGCGTAGTTTCTTCCCAGGAATATTGTTCTAATTCTTCTGAAAATAAGTTACTCATTATTTATGTATATATTCTCTTACCCAATACCCTTATTTAATCTTTTCCAGATCTCTGCTCAGCTTCATGGCGCAGAAATTCGGTCCGCACATGGTGCAGTACTCTCCGTCTGTATGTCTGCCTTCATTGAAGTATTCCAGTGCGCGGTCGGGGTCCAGACTGAGGTGGAACTGGTCGCGCCAGCGGAATTCATAGCGGGCTTTGCTGAGTGCATTGTCGCGCACTTGCGCTCCCGGATGCCCTTTGGCCAAGTCGGCTGCATGAGCAGCTATCTTGTAGGTGATGACACCTGTGCGTACATCTTCTTTATTGGGTAGTCCCAAGTGTTCTTTCGGAGTGACGTAGCAGAGCATGGCTGTTCCCAACCATCCGATTTGTGCAGCTCCGATGGCCGATGTAATGTGGTCATATCCCGGTGCAATGTCGGTAACCAACGGTCCCAGGGTATAGAACGGTGCATTGTGGCAATGACTGATTTGTCGCTCCATGTTTTCGCGGATTTTGTGCAAGGGCACGTGTCCCGGTCCTTCAATAAAGGCTTGCACATTCTTTTCCCATGCTCGCAGCACGAGTTCGCCCATGGTATCCAGTTCGGCAAACTGGGCTTCGTCGTTGGCATCGGCTATGGAGCCGGGGCGTAGACCGTCGCCCAGCGAGATGGCCACGTCATACTGAGCCAGGATGTCGCAGATGTCATCGAAATGTTCATAAAGGAAACTTTCGCGGTCGTGTATCAGGCACCATTTACTCATGATGCTTCCTCCGCGGCTCACGATGCCGCACAGTCGTTTGTCGGCCAGGTGTACATTCTGCCGGCGGATTCCTGCATGGATGGTGAAGTAATCCACTCCCTGCTCACACTGTTCTATGAGTGTATCCTTAAAGATTTCCCAGTTTAAATCTTCCACTTTACCGTTTACCTTTTCCAAGGCCTGATAGATGGGTACAGTGCCCACCGGTACAGGGCAGTTGCGCACAATCCATTCCCGCGTTTCATGGATGTTTTCTCCGGTAGAAAGGTCCATGAGCGTATCTCCGCCCCAACGGCAGCTCCACACGGCCTTCTCTACTTCTTCATCGATGGAAGAAGTGGTGGCAGAGTTTCCGATATTGGTATTTATTTTTACCAGGAAGTTTCGTCCTATAATCATCGGTTCGCTTTCCGGGTGATTGATGTTGGCTGGCAATACTGCTCGTCCGGCAGCAATCTCATCGCGCACAAATTCCGGTGTGATGTACGTCTCAATGCCTAGTTCCCGGCAATTCATGTTTTCGCGGATGGCCACATATTCCATTTCAGGAGTCACGATGCCTGCCTTGGCATAGGCCATTTGTGTGATGGCTTTTCCTGCTTTGGCACGGTATGGCAAGGCGATGTGTTCAAAGCGCAGGTGATCCAGACTTTTGTCATCGCGTCTCATTTTGCCATATTCCGAAGTGATAGAGGGTAGCTGTTCCACGTCGCCGCGGCCGGTTATCCAGCTTTCGCGCATACGCGGCAATCCTTTCTTCAGGTCGATTTCTATGTTCGGGTCGCTAAAGGGACCGCTGGTGTCGTATACATACACAGGAGCATTGGGCGTTGTAATTTTTTCTCCATTCTTCACGGTTACAGTAGGCGTGAGGTTTACTTTCTGCATACCCACTTGAAGGAAAGGAAACAGGGTTCCTTGCATATATGCCTTTTCGGCATGAGCATAGGCTCTTTTATCTTGATCTTGTTTCACGTTGCTAAGTTTTAGAGTGAATGTTCTTGGATTAATCTAAAAAAGAAGTAAGGGGCGACGAAGCCGAAGCCACCAGGCTTTGTCCTACTGCACCCAGTCCGGCTTCATAGGCGCGGCGGCCGGCTATGACTGCTTCCTTGAAGGCGATGGCCATTTCTACCGGATTACCTGCCACAGCGATGGCTGTGTTTACCAAGCAAGCGTCTGCTCCCAGTTCCATGGCTTCGGCTGCGTGACTGGGGGCACCGATGCCGGCATCTACTACCACAGGAACAGTGGCCTGCTCAATGATGATGCGTAAAAAGTCGCGCGTTTGCAGTCCTTTGTTAGTGCCGATGGGAGCGCCGAGTGGCATTACGGTAGCTGCGCCAGCTTCTTCCAGATGTTTGCATAGGGTAGGGTCGGCTTGGCAATAGGGCAACACCACGAATCCTAGCTTTACCAGTTGCTCGGTAGCTTTCAATGTTTCAATAGAGTCGGGCAGCAGATAGCGTGGATCGGGGTGAATTTCCAGTTTCAGCCAGTTGGTTCCGAAGGCCTCACGAGCCATTTGTGCTGCAAAGACTGCTTCTTCGGCATTTCTCACACCCGAGGTGTTGGGCAATAACTGGATATGGGGATGTACGATATGCTGTAGCATGTCGTCTTCTTTATCTTCCAATTCGATGCGTTTCATGGCTACGGTGACCATTTCTGTGCCCGATGCCAGCAGAGATTGTTCCATAAGTTGGTTGGAACTGAATTTACCTGTTCCCAGGAATAGACGGGAGTTAAATTCTTTTCCCGCAATAATTAACTTTTCCATAATGTTATGATTGTAGTTATTTTTAGAACCTGTTTAAATCTTATCCCAATAGTATTTTTTCTGCTTTTTTATCTGAGTTTATTTTTCATTTTTTTTCTGTGATGATTCTTGTCACGTAGTCCGCTATGCTTTTCGCACCATCATAAAAGAATCTCAAAATAATTTTTTATTGTTTTCGGTATTTAGTCCATGGACTGACCGTTCCATATCCATGGATTCACAGTTCTGTGTCCATGGATTTGTTGCTCTGTATCCATGGAGTTATTCATTCGATTTCATGGCAGACTCTACGCATTGCCATACACGCTTCATTTCTTCGATTGGGTGTGGTGCCCGTAGGATACTGCCCGATAGAGCAATGCCTGTTACGCCCGTTTGCAGAATTGGTGCTATGTCTTCGTTCTGAATACCTCCGATGGCCACCATGGGTAGTGTGATGTTTTCAGCTTTCATCTGTGTCACGATGCTGGCATAGCCCTCCAAGCCCAGGATGGGACTCAGATTCTTTTTGGTGGTAGTGTAGCGGAACGGACCGCAGCCGATGTAATCTGCACCAGCAGCAGTGTGCGCCTGTATATCGGCAAAGGTGTTGGCTGTGCCTCCGATGATGGCTTCTTTTCCCAAGATGCGCCGTGCTTCTGTGAGAGGCATGTCGTTCTTGCCCAGGTGTACACCGTCGGCATGAATCTTTTTTACTAATTCTACGTGGTCGTCTATCAGAAAGATGGCTTGGTATTCCCTGCACAACTTTTGTACTTGTAAGGCAGTTTGCTCCAGTTCTTCGGCCGTGGCTTCCTTCATGCGCAACTGAATCCAACGGCAACCTCCTTCCAGTGCCAATCGGGCAGAATCCAGGTAAGAATACTGTTCGGTGAAGTGGGTAATGAACTGTACTCTGCCGTATTGGCGAATGATTTCAGCTTTTTCCATGGTCTATCCTCCGCAAGCAGCTTTTATGATAACGACGGATGCACCTTCTTGTAGAAGATAAGTGTTCCATTCCGTACGGGGTATGATTTGGTTGTTTACGGCGATAGCTATACCTTGTTCGGGTAAATCCAGTGATTTAGCCAATCCCTGCAGGTCGGTAGCTTCTGTAGTTAATTCTTCGTTGTTGATAAAGATTTTCATATCCTTTTGTTTTTAGGTTTATGCATGTTGTATCATGTACAAAAGGATGTCACCCGGATGGTGAAGGCGAATGGTGAGAATGCTATGCTTTCCAATTCCTACGGCAGTATTACCTGCATCAGGTACGAGGGTATAATCTCAGCCCTATTTCTACGAGGGCACCCCTTTGTATTCAAACATGTTGGCAGCAAAGATACTGTTTAAAATGGAAAAAGAAAAACGGATAGGGGAAATTTATCCGTTGAAACGAAAAAATCTCTCCTATCCGTTATTATGGTTCAGAGCACGTAGTGTGCCAGTACGCGCTGTACTTCTTTGATGTTCGAGCCTTTGCCGAAATTCTGCTGTATATACCCGTCCAGTCCTCTGACCCATATTTTCAGTTCGGCATCCAAATCAAATGTGCCGGCTGTCTCTATGGAAAATCGTTCTATCGACCGGTAGGGCACAGAAAGGTATTCGCGTTTTTTCCCCGTCACCCCTTGGGTGTCTTGTATAATGAGCCGTTTGTTGGTGAAAATCCATTTGTCGCGTATCAGTTTGTACGCTTTTTCGATTTGTTCATCCTCACACAGCAGTTCATTGAATTCAGTTTGCAATGCCCGGAAATCTATTTCTGATACATTGCCCAATATGGCATTCAGAAATCCCATAGTGTTATTTTTATTAGATGCCGTGAGCTACAGCTTCCTTATCTATTTTCTTGATAAGACCTTGCAGTACAGCGCCTGGTCCGCATTCGGTAAAGTCGGTAGCTCCGTCGGCTATCATATTCTTTACGGTTTGTGTCCAGCGTACAGAAGCTGTAAGCTGAGCTACCAGATTCTTTTTGATTTCGGCCGGGTCGGTATGGGGCAGTGCGTCTACATTCTGGTATACCGGACATTTCGGTGTATGGAAATCTGTAGCATTGATAGCTGCTTCGAGTTCCACCTTGGCCGGATCCATCAGCGGAGAGTGGAATGCGCCGCCTACCTTCAGCGGTAATGCACGCTTAGCACCGGCTGCTTTCATCAGTTCGCAAGCCTTATTGATACCTTCAATAGAGCCAGAGATAACGATTTGGCCCGGACAGTTGAAATTGGCAGCCACACATACTTCACCTTCAGCGCTTACCTGAGCACAGATTTCTTCCACTTTTTCGTCGGGCAGTGCAATGATGGCAGCCATAGTAGAAGGCTGAGCTTCACATGCTTTTTGCATAGCCATGGCACGGGCATACACCAATTTTAAGCCATCTTCAAAGCTCAATGCACCGGCAGCTACCAATGCCGAGAATTCGCCCAAAGAGTGGCCGGCTGTCATTTCCGGTTTAAAATCCTCGCCCATGCAGAGGGCAGAGATAACGGAGTGCAGAAAAACGGCAGGTTGTGTAACCTTGGTCTGGCGCAGATCTTCGTCGGTGCCGTTGAACATGATATCAGTGATGCGATATCCCAAAATATCGTTTGCTTTTTCGAATAATTCTTTAGCTAGTGGAGAATTGTCGTAGAGGTCTTTACCCATACCTACGAATTGGGCACCTTGTCCCGGAAATACAAATGCTTTCATAATTTATTTATTTTAAGATGTTTATAGATGATACGTTGTTAGCCTTTCGCCTCTTGATACATAAATCGCTTGATGCTTTTCTTGGCTGTTTTTTCGAATTCCTCAAAGTGGATTTTCACTTTGGTTATCTGGCAATATGCCGGTAGTTGCTGATTCAGTTCGTTCCGGTTTGTTTCCATTACCTTTTCGATGTCAGTCTGTTGCAGTCCATGCGCAAATGCATCGTCAAAGTCCGGATAAATCAGAGCCACCAGTTTTTCCTTCTGCAGCACGATAAGCGATTCAGCCACATAGGGCATGTTGTTCAGCTTGCTTTCGATTTCTTCCGGATAGATGTTTTGTCCGCTGGCAGTGAGTAGCATGTTTTTGCTACGTCCCTTCACTGTTACATAGCCATCGTTATCCATCACTCCCAAATCTCCGGTATGTAGCCATCCCTTCACATCGATAATCTGTGAGGTAGCCTCCGGGTTCTTGTAATAGCCCAGCATCAGGTTTTCTCCGCGGCAGATGATTTCGCCGGCCACGTGTTGAGGGTCGGGCGAGTCAATGCGCACTTCCATCCGGGTAGTAGCCTTTCCACACGATGCCAGCTTCAGCGTTTCCCAGCGGCTGGAGCAGATGATGGGTCCGCACTCTGTCATGCCATAGGCTATGGTATAAGGGAATCCAATCATTTTTAGGAATCGTTCTACATCTGCATTGAAAGGTGCTCCTCCGATGATGATTTCGTCGAACTCTCCGCCAAAGATTTCCATGGCTTTCTTCCGGGCATCCGCTTTGATACGGTCGTTAATCAGCGGCATGCGCAGCAGCAGTTTTCCGATGCGGTTGTCTACCATCGGCAAGATATTCTTCTTGATGATTTTCTCTACGATGAGTGGCACGCATGAGATGACGCGCGGTTTAATTTCGGCAAAAGCTTGTGAAATGATTTTGGGGGTCGGCATCCGTGTCAGGAAGTACAGATGTGCTCCGGCAGAAAAACCATATAGAAAGTCGTATACCATGCCGAATACGTGTCCTAACGGCAGCATAGATACGATGTGGTCGCCTGGTTTTACGGGCAGCATTTCATGGCAATAGTCTATATTCGACCACAGGCTGCGATAAGGCAACATTACACCTTTGGAGTATCCTGTGGTGCCGGAAGTATAGTTGATTACTGCCAGTTCCTCGGGCGATGCCTCGTGTCGGTAGTGGATGTGTTCGGGGCGGAAATTTCGCGGATATCGTTCGCCATAGAGCACATTCCGGTGTTCAAAAGCCACTTCCAGTTGTTTGTTGCGGCATACCACCAGATTAAAGTCGGCCATTTGTACGATGCCTTCCAGTAACGGCATTGCTTCTTCGTTGAGGTTTTCCCAGATACGGTCGCCTACGAAGAGGAGTTTTGATTCAGAATGATTTACGATGTTATGGATATTGTCGGCCTTGAATTCATGCAGGATAGGTACTATTACTGCTCCATATGTAATGGTAGCCAGGAATGTAACTGCCCAATGGGCGCTGTTGCGTCCGCATACTGCAATTCGGTCTCCGGGCTTAATGCCGGCATTTTCCAATACCAGATGAAACTTGGCAATCTTTCGCGCCACGTCCTTGTATTGCAGCGTGGCTCCTTTATAATCTGTTAGAGCATCACGGTCCCAATTTCGGACAATGCTTTGTTCTATATAATCGATGAACAGTTTCTTTTGTTCCATAGTGAATTTGCACACTTTCGTTAAATCTGCGCAAATATAGGGGTTCTATGCTTTCCAACCAAATGATAATTGGTTTTATTTGAAAAAAACCTCCCCATGTTCTCTTTGAAGGAGCTTGTATCGCTTCTGTCTCTGAATAGGGGAGAGAAGAATCGGCAGATAACGGCAAGAGAGATGTCATTCGTGTTTCAGCACACAGTCTTCTTGTCTCTTTTCGGTTATGATTAGCAGTTTGTCGTCCACATCCAGTTGGAGTGTGCCGTTTGGAATCAGAAACTGATCGCCTCTTTTCACAATCATTACCAGTGTACCTTGGGGTAGGTTGAGTTCTTTTAGTGTATTTCCCCGTTGCAGGATTTGGGGTGTCACCGTTATCTCGTGCAGGTCAGAGCCTATTTCTTCGGGCAGCTCCATCTAGAGTTATATATGTTTTTTAGAGAAACTGCATCTTAAGTCCGAAAGAAAGTGCCAGGTAATCTTTGGGTTTCAGATAACTGTTGGTAAAGGCACTAACCAGATAAAGGTCACACGTGCTGACTTCGTAGAAGAAAGTAATTTGCCGGGCAGTTCTGCGGTATTTGGGAGGAATGTCGAAGGTCAGCCGTTGTCCCAGAAACACATGAATGCGTACTTTCGAAGAGAATCCGTAATATCCCTTCGGAAAGCGTTCGGGCTCTTCCGACCAGAATTCGTCGCCGAACACCGTATTGAAGTACATACCGCAGCTGAGCGGTTCTACCGACACCGGTCCGTCTTTGATGTAGAGGCTCCAGGGTATGAAGTTCTGCTTGATGGTCATGGTTACCTTGTGCTTCTTAGAGTCATATTTCGGAATAAATCCGAAGAGCAGATCGGTTTCCCACTGGCCCCGTTTGCCATAGTTCCATCCCGGTCCGATGGAGAGCAGCCCCATGTTTCCGGCAAATTGCAGTTTGCTGTAAGTAGGAATCAGTGCCTGCCAGTGCTTACGGTAGCGATGTACACGTCGGTCGTATTTCCCAGGGGTGATATTGGCATAATGAACCGAGTCTTTTTGTTTCTCTATCCACACCGTATCGTGCTTTACTAGATAGATGGTGTCTTGCACAAATTCTGGTAGCTGCCTGGTTTCGCTAGCCTTCAGTGCTTGGCTGTATCCTAAAAAGAGCAGTAGTAATACGCTTATCAGTTGTTTCATACAGGTTAATCAGTCGAATATAGGTAGATAAAAAAACATCAGGGTGAGTAGGGTATATTAATAGTATACCAGTTCCCAGTCGTACCCGTCGGCCGAGATGGTAAAGACGTAATAGCTACGATACTTCATACAGTCGCTTACGTAGTACATCACTCCGTCTTCGAAGAGGTCCACCTGGTCGGAATGATGTTCATGGGCAGCCAAGCAGAATTGAAGTTGCGGATATTGTCGCACGTAATGTTGAAACACATGGGCTACATTGTTGTTAAATTCATAGGAATAGGGCCGTACGTGCATACACACCACCGTTTTATCGAATTCTTCTTTCCTTTCTTCCTTTTGCTGTTCCATAAAGGTAAAGTCTGGTATGGGCTTTGAATAGTCGTTCTCCAGTGCATTGGTATCCATGCATACGAATTTCACTCTGCCGGCTATAAAACTGAAGTTCAGCTCGCCGAAGATGGCACGAAAACTTTCTTCTCCAGTACCTAGGTAATCGTGGTTGCCGATGATAGCCACATAGGGCACTTTCAGTTTGTTCATGATGTTTCTTTGCCACAGGAATTCGTCTGTCAGTCCGAAGTCGCTCATATCGCCTCCATGAATCACAAAGTCGATATCGTTGCGTTGGTTCAGATGTCTCACGAAGTCCTCGGTTTCGTCATACCACCGTTGCGAGTCGCCCATGGCTACAAATCGGATGGTGGTCTTTTCCTTGCAGTTTTTTTCGATTTCTGCTATATTGTGAGCATTCACGTCGGTTTCTCCGCTGATGCGCAGGTCGTACGGATGATAGTCTATCATGTCGCAACTGTTTATCATCCAGATTATTATTGCCATACATAAAGTCCGGCCCAGTTGTATAAAAGTCTTCATAAACTACTGTGAGTGATACATGCTGCAAAGATAGGTCTTTCTTTTGAAACGCGAACTATTCTGTTCGATTTTTGTTGTTTTTCGGTGGTGTGAAACGTGTACTTAGTTTATCAAATGTTAAGCAGTGTTATTGATGTGTCGACAAATTGTTCTAATTGTTGGATTAATCGTTCAAAAACGTGTTTTTAGTACAAAAAATGCTATCAGACGGTACAACGAGAGGAGATTTGTTTTTACATTTGCGTAGTTGTTTAAGTAACTATTAGGAAGACTGAACAAATGTTAGCGTTGGATTGTTCCTATAAGCTATAATAGATGGAAGAACTGAACTAAATATAGATTGCTTATGTCACAGATTGTCGGACATATTTCACAGGTCATCGGACCTGTAGTGGACGTGTATTTCGAAGGTATGGATACCGGACAGACATTGCCTAGCATTCATGATGCGCTGGAGATTAAACGGACCAATGGCAAGCGCCTGATAGTAGAGGTGCAGCAACACATCGGCGAGAATACCGTGCGTACCGTGGCCATGGACAGTACAGATGGATTGCAGCGCGGCATGAAGGTGCACCCGCTGGGAGGTCCTATCACCATGCCGATAGGCGAACAAATCAAAGGAAGAGTGCTGAATGTAGTGGGTGACTCCATTGATGGTATGAGGGAACTGGATCGTACGGGGGCTTACCCTATACATCGTGATCCGCCCAAGTTTGAAGATCTCACCACGGTACAAGAAGTGCTCTATACCGGAATCAAGGTTATCGACCTGTTGGAACCCTACAGTAAGGGAGGTAAAATCGGTCTTTTCGGCGGTGCCGGTGTAGGCAAAACCGTACTTATACAAGAGCTTATCAATAACATAGCCAAGAAGCAGCACGGATTCTCTGTGTTTGCCGGAGTAGGAGAACGTACGCGTGAGGGTAACGACTTGTTGCGCGAGATGATAGAATCGGGAGTGATACGTTACGGCGAGGCTTTCAAAAAGAGCATGGAAGAAGGTAATTGGGATCTCTCGAAGATAGACTACGACGAGGTAGCCAAATCGCAGGTGGCTTTGATATTCGGGCAGATGAACGAACCTCCCGGTGCGCGTCAGTCGGTAGCTTTGTCTGGACTGACGGTGGCTGAATCTTTCCGTGACATGGGAGCCGAGACCAATGGTGCGCGTGATATCTTGTTCTTTATTGACAACATTTTCCGTTTTACGCAAGCTGGTTCCGAGGTATCTGCCTTGTTGGGGCGTATGCCTTCTGCTGTGGGTTATCAGCCTACACTGGCTACCGAAATGGGTGCCATGCAAGAGCGCATCACCTCCACCCGTAGCGGCTCTATCACTTCGGTGCAGGCTGTCTATGTGCCGGCCGACGACTTGACCGACCCTGCTCCTGCTACTACCTTTACCCATTTGGATGCTACTACGGTGCTGAGCCGTAAGATTACTGAATTGGGCATTTATCCGGCGGTAGATCCTTTGGAATCTACCTCGCGTATTCTCGACCCTCACATTGTAGGTGAAGAACATTATCAGGTAGCTCAACGGGTGAAACAGATTCTGCAGCGCAACAAGGAATTGCAAGATATCATCTCTATCTTGGGTATGGAAGAATTGTCCGAGGCCGACCGAACGTTGGTAAACCGTGCACGCCGTGTGCAGCGATTCCTGTCGCAGCCGTTTGCCGTGGCCGAACAATTTACCGGAGTGCCTGGTACCATGGTATCTATCGAAGATACCATCAAGGGCTTTAAGATGATTCTCGACGGCGAGGTGGATTACCTGCCCGAACCAGCCTTCCTGAATGTGGGCACGATCGAAGAAGCCATCGAGAAAGGCAAGAAATTGTTGGAGCAAGCCCAAAGCCTGTAACTGTACAAGAGAGAGGGAACAACGAGTTCTGGAAAGATAAATAAGTAAAAAAAACATCTTAGTGAGAGGATAGAAAGATGAAAGCATTGCATTTAACAGTGGTATCGCCCGAAAAGGAACTCTTCAGTGGCGAAGTGCAGCAGGTCACCCTGCCGGGTAGCATGGGTTCGTTTACTATACTCAGCCAGCATGCCCCGATTATCTCTTCCCTTCAGCAGGGCACACTGGTATATGTTACCGCAGCCGGTGAAGAACAGTCCATCGAACTGAAGAGCGGGTTTGTAGAAATGAGTTATAACCAGATAGACGTGTGCGTGGAGTAACGTCTTGCAGAAGAATAGCCATGAGCCTTACGCAGAAATATTATCTGATACAGACTTCCCTGCTGACACTGTTGGTGGGCGGGGTAGGTGCGGCTGCCTATTATCATTATTGTCCGCATCATTATTTTGGCGGTTATCCCATCATTCCGCTGTTTTTTGGAGCAGGCGGGGTAATCACCATCTATCTGGTAGAAATGTGTCGTGCGCGCTCTCCGAGGCATCTGTTGCAAGTGTATCTGCTGATACGTGTGATGCGCATGCTGTTATCGATCATTGTGATGGGGGTATGCTGTCTGGCTATGCGTACCGAGGCTCGTGCCTTTGTCATGACCTTCATCGCCAATTACTTCATTTATCTGATACATGATTCCTGGTTCTTCTTTACATTCGAGATGAACCATAAAAAGAAAAGTATATGAAACAAATGTTCAAAATATGGATGTGGATGCTGCTGGCATTGACTGTACCTCGGTTGCATGCCCAAGAGGCGGAAGCTGCTCGGGAACCGGTCGATGTAAAGGAGGTGGTATTTGGACACATTGGCGACTCTTATGAGTGGCATATCACCACGTGGGGACACACTCACCTCACGGTGCCTTTGCCTGTGATTCTTTACAGTACCACCACCGGGTGGCACTGTTTCTCGTCGGCTCGCCTGGCGCAGAACGGCGGCAGCTACGAAGGTTTTCATCTGGCTCCCGCCGGTAGCCGCTATGAAGGCAAACTGGTAGAACTTGATGCGGCTGGAAATGAAGTGCGTCCGTGGGATTTCTCCATTACCAAAGTAGTCTTTGCCCTGCTGCTTAATAGTGTACTGCTGATGGTTATCGTCCTCAGTGTGGCACGCTGGTACCGCCGTCATCCGGTGGACAGTCAGGCTCCCGGAGGCTTCGTAGGATTCATGGAGATGTTTATCATGATGGTTCATGATGATGTTATAAAGAGCTGCGTAGGTCCCCGTTACCGCAAGTTTGCGCCCTACCTGCTTACAGCCTTCTTCTTTATCTTTCTGAATAATCTGATGGGGCTGATACCGTTCTTTCCAGGCGGAGCCAATGTAACGGGCAACATTGCTGTAACCTTTGTGTTGGCGCTGTGCACTTTTCTGGCTGTCAATCTCTTTGGTACGAAGGCTTATTGGAAAGATATCTTTTGGCCCGACGTGCCCTGGTGGCTCAAGGTGCCCTTTCCTATGATGCCGTTGATAGAATTCTTTGGCGTCTTTACCAAGCCCTTTGCTTTGATGATTCGTCTGTTTGCCAATATGCTGGCGGGCCACATGGCCATGCTGGTACTTACGTGCCTTATCTTTATATCGGCCAGTATGGGGCCTGCGCTCAACGGTTCTCTTACCGTAGCTTCTGTGCTGTTCAATATTTTTATGAATGGATTGGAGTTGTTGGTAGCCTTTATCCAAGCCTATGTATTTACCATGCTGTCGGCCGTGTTCATCGGTTTGGCACAGGAAGAACCGCAGCACGAGAAAGCCGACAAGGCCCGTGCGGCACTGGCACCCGAACCCGGGCAAGCCCGTGAAACAGAAAAATAAACTATTTTAGATAGAATAAAAACGAAAAGAAAATTATAAACTTTAAAAATTTAAGCGTATGTTATTATCCGTATTTTTGCAAGCTGCTGCAGCAGGTGTGGGATTAAGTAAACTGGGTGCGGCTATCGGTGCCGGTATCGCTGTAATCGGAGCCGGATTGGGTATTGGTAAAATCGGTTCTTCTGCCATGGAGGCCATAGCCCGCCAACCCGAAGCATCGGGTGATATCCGAATGAATATGATTATTGCCGCCGCTCTGATCGAGGGTGTAGCCCTGCTGGCTGTGGTAGTGTGTCTGTTGGTCTTTTTCTTATAATCTATCAATTCCGAGAAAAGTATGTCATTATTAGTTCCCGATAGTGGTCTGTTGTTCTGGATGTTACTGTCGTTCGGAATCGTCTTTGTGGTACTGGCTAAGTATGGCTTTCCGGTCATCACGCAGATGGTAGAGGGGCGTAAGACCTATATCGACCAATCCATGGCCGTGGCGCGTGAAGCCAATGAACAGTTGGCCCGTCTGAAGAAAGAAGGCGAACAGCTGGTAGCTGCCGCCAATAAGGAGCAGGGGCGCATTCTGCGAGAAGCCATGCACGAGCGCGATAAGATTATCGTTGAGGCTCGGAAGCAGGCCGAAGCATCTGCCCGGCAGGAGCTGGCCGAAGCCCGCCGGCTGATACAGCAAGAGAAGGAAGAAGCTATTCGCGATATCCGTCGTCAGGTAGCTGTGCTTTCGGTGGACATTGCCGAGAAAGTGCTTCGGAAGAACCTTTCGAAAGAACAGGAACAGATGGACATGATAGACCATATGCTCGACGAGGTACTGGCTGCCTCGCGAAACAAGCAATAATCGTATATAGTAAGAGAGAATAAAAGGAAGAAAAGAGATGGATATAGGAATTGTTTCGATGCGCTATGCCAAAGCGCTGATGCAGTACGCCTGCGATATGCAGGTAGAAGAAAGCCTCTACAATTCGTTCAAGATGTTGGAACACAGCTTCCGCACCCACCCCGATTTGCAGCAGGCGCTAGAGAACCCCATCTTGCCGCGGCAGGATAAATTCCGCCTCATCTGTACGGCAGCCCTGGGAGCCGAGTCGCCCTCGCGCGAGTTCAGCCGCTTCATGGCATTGGTATTACAGAATGGCAGAGAGAGCATGCTGCGCTACATCTGTCTCTGCTTTCTGCACCTTTACCGCAAGAGCCAGCACATCGGCGTGGCGCGGCTCACTACAGCCGTACCCGTCAGTCCGCAGGTGGAAGAGCGTATCCAGAACAGCGCTGCCGCCTTGTTGCATGCCCGTATGGAACTGCGCACCGAGGTGGACCCCTCGCTGGTAGGCGGCTTTGTATTTGATATCAATGATTTCCGGCTCGATGCTAGCATAGCTACTCAGCTGAAACGGGTGAAAGAGCAGTTTATCGACAAGAACCGGAGAATTGTGTAATGCTTAAAAAATAGGAATATGTTATCAGGAGATATAAAGGTAAGTGAAGTGTCGGACATCCTGCTGAAACAGTTGGAGGGGATAGATACGCGGGTGCAGCTCGACGAGATAGGCACCGTGCTTCAAGTGAGCGACGGTGTGGCCCGCATCTACGGTCTGCGCAATGCCGAGGCCAATGAATTGCTGGAGTTCGATAATGGGGTGAAGGCCATTGTGATGAACCTGGAAGAAGATAACGTGGGAGCCGTACTGCTGGGACCTACCGATAAAATCAAGGAAGGATTCACCGTGAAGCGTACTCGCCGCATTGCATCTATCCGAGTAGGTGAAAGCATGTTGGGCCGCGTTATCGATCCGCTGGGTACTCCGCTCGACGGCAAGGGGCTCATCGGGGGCGACCTCTGTGAAATGCCGCTGGAGCGTAAGGCGCCGGGGGTAATCTTCCGGCAACCAGTGAACCAACCGCTTCAGACGGGACTGAAGGCAGTAGACGCCATGATTCCCATCGGACGCGGACAGCGTGAGCTGATTATCGGCGACCGGCAGACGGGTAAGACTGCCATTGCCATCGATACCATCATTAATCAGCGTGCCAATTACGAGGCCGGCGACCCCGTGTATTGCATCTATGTGGCCATCGGACAGAAGGGCTCTACCGTGGCCACCATCGTCAATACTCTGCGTCAGCATGGTGCCATGGACTATACCATTGTAGTAGCCGCCAATGCCGGCGACCCTGCTGCCCTGCAGTATTATGCTCCCTTTGCCGGAGCTGCCATCGGTGAATTTTTCCGTGATACTGGCCGTCATGCCCTGGTGGTGTACGATGACCTTTCCAAGCAAGCTGTGGCCTATCGTGAGGTATCGCTCATTTTGCGCCGTCCTTCCGGACGTGAAGCTTATCCGGGTGATATTTTCTATCTGCACTCTCGTCTGTTGGAGCGTGCTGCCCGTATCATCAACCAGCCAGAAGTGGCTTGTCAGATGAACGATTTGCCCGAGTCGTTGCAAGGACGCGTTAAGGGAGGAGGCTCGCTTACAGCACTGCCCATCATCGAGACACAGGCTGGCGACGTATCGGCCTACATTCCCACCAATGTCATCTCTATCACCGACGGTCAGATTTTTCTCGATACCAATCTCTTCAACCAAGGCAACCGTCCTGCTATCGATGTAGGTATCTCGGTGAGTCGTGTGGGCGGTAGCGCACAGATTAAAGCCATGAAGAAAGTGGCCGGTACCTTGAAGATAGACCAGGCTCAGTACCGCGAGTTGGAAGCCTTTTCGAAGTTCAGCGGCGACATGGATCCTGTTACGGCTCTCACCATCGACAAAGGACAGAAGAATGCTTGTCTGCTGGTGCAGCCCCAATATAACCCTATGCCTGTAGAAAAACAGATAGCCGTGCTCTATTGCGGCACACACGGACTGCTGAGGCGGGTACCTTTGGAGCGGGTAAATGAGTTTGAAACCCAATTTCTGGATTATCTGGAGCGTAATCATCGCACGGATGTGCTCGACGTGCTGCGTAGCGGAGTTATCAACGATCAGGTAAGCAGCTTGCTGGAGCAGTCGGCCCAGGCTGTGGTACGGATGGTGGGACAGGTAAACGAATAACGCAAGAATCTATATAAACAGAACAGAAGAATGGCATCACTAAAAGAGGTAAAGAACAGAATCAGCTCCGTGAAGAGCACGCGGCAGATTACGTCGGCCATGAAGATGGTGGCTTCGGCTAAGCTTCATAAGGCTCAGGGGAGGATAGAGAACATGCTGCCGTATCAGCGGAAGCTGAATGAAATATTGACGAATTTCCTGGGTACCGATGTATCGTTCGATACGCCCTATACCCACGTGCGTCCTGTACAGCGTGTAGCTGTGGCCGTGTTCTCCTCGAATACCAGCTTATGCGGGGCATTTAATGCCAATGTGGTGAAGTGCTTGGAAGAGACGCTCGATGGCTATCGGCAGCTGGGGCGCGAAAACCTGCGGATATATCCCGTGGGAAAGAAAGTGGAAGAGGCTGTTCGTAAGATGGGCTACGAGCCTTGCGGTAGTTATCAGACTTTGGCCGAGAAACCCTCTTATCAAGAAGCCTATCAGTTGGCCGAACAGTTGGTGATGGCTTTCAAGAATGGCGAGGTAGACCGCGTAGAGTTGGTGTACCACCATTTTAAGTCGGCCGGTTCGCAGTTGCTCACCCGTGAAGTATACCTGCCCTTGGACCTTACACAAGTGCAGGCTCAGGCCGCAGCAGCTTTGGGACCCAATCGTCCGGCGTATCAGAACGATTATATCGTGGAGCCTTCGGTAGAAGAACTGGTGGCCAGCCTGCTGCCCAAGGTCTTGAGCCAGAAGATTTATACCGTGGTGCTCGATTCGAATGCTTCCGAGCATGCTGCGCGCATGCTGGCCATGCAGACGGCTACCGACAATGCCAATGAGTTGATACAAGACTTGACTAAACAATACAATAAAAGCCGTCAGCAAGCTATTACCAACGAGTTGTTGGATATTATCGGGGGCAGCATGAAGTAGTGTTAGCTCATTTTTATTGTCACTATCGTCACTATTGTCACTATTGTCACCGCTGCTGCTATCACCGCTGCTGCTATCACCGCTGTTGCTGTTGCCGCCGCTGTTACTGCTGCGGAAAATAGGGAAACAAAAGTCCTGTAATACCCAAACGAGTCGATTCGGTTTTTTTATTATACTGAAACCGGCTCGTTTTTTTTTTCTGCACGATTCCTCCTTCCGTATTGCTCTGTCGGCTGAGGCCCGTCTCTATATAGCCTGCCACTCCGCCGTGCAGTCATGCACCGTCCTGCCATATCCTTTTGCCGCTGGTGAATCCCCTTTGCTGTTCCTGAATCCTCTCTTGCATGGGTGAATCCTCCTCGCTGTTTTCTGAATCCTCCTTGCCGCTGACCCTGATATTTCCGTGTTCTCACACTTCGTTTTTTGTCATAACCGTATTGCCTTTTTGAGCTGCGTGATTGGTATTTCTCTTTATCGATGATGATGCAAAGGTACGGCAGCCGTCTGCAAAAACAAAATTCTATACCCCGCCAAGCTGTTAAAATCTGTAAAAATCTAACGACTATTTTCTACGAGGCTTTCTTACAGGATGTTATGCGCACAGGGCAGGGGAGGTGAGAAGAGTCTAGCACCGCCCTATAGGTCACACTATGCTTTCTGTGGCGAATAATATAATTTTCGTAGCCCGAAAGCTATCCTTTGTGCCAAACGCAGGATTCGGGCCTGGATGAGGTACTTGCACTTCGCAATAGTCAAGCTGTGGGGGAGACAGGCGGCGCCATGCATTTGTATATGTAAGGATAATTCATATGTTAAGGTGGTTTTTGGCAAAACTATCTATCATCAGAAAGTTTTTCAATTTCGGTGACGATAGTGACAATAGTGACGATAATGACAATAAAAATGGAGCTATCCCTTCCATCCGCCTCTCTCTATTTAGAGATTACTATATATATAAATATATATATATATATATATTTATATATATAGTAAAATTTGTATACAGTATTTTGTTTAAGGGGTGGGGTGCCATTTTTATTGTCATTATCGTCACTATCGTCACTACTGTCACTGCAGGAGGGTGGAGTAGCAAGATGAGGCTATTTGTGCTAATTGTAAAGAAGTTGTCAGAAGAAACAAGTGCAGAATACACGCACACACACCTTGCGTGCCTGTTTCTCCTTTTCCGGAGAGAGTAGGGCGGATAAAGAACAAAAGGAGGCTGTGCAACGGGCAGAGAACGAGCGGTTTAGCTGATTTATCCGCAAAAAACTCCAATCTTTCTGCAAAATCTTGCTGCCAGAGGGTGCATATATGCGGATTATTTTGTAACTTTATACCCATATCGATGATGCGTGATTAAACTATTGAGGTATCAAGACGGCAGCCTACAGCACGATTTAGAAAGACCCTATATCCGGGAAGGAATCGCACAACTGAAATCCCTCTGCCCCTCACCCCGATAATCATCAAGGCGAAGGAGAGAGGGAATTGACGCACAATTAATATGAGTAAGAGAGAATTAGATGCAATGCGTCTGGATGAGCAGCTCGGGAAATTCTGCACCATACATGGCGAAGGTGATGAAGAAGGTTACGGTACTGAACAACCACAGTAGAATCAGTGTGAGTTTCAAGCCGAACGGCATGCGCTGCCATTTGAACAGCGGCCGGAACACGGAATACACGATGCCCAGCAGCGGAATGCCCAGCATCAAGGTCAGGGCTATGTACATCACGATGGCAGTCATAGGTGCATCGGGTAAGGTGAAATGAGCCAAAGGAAACAGGCCTAAAAAAGCTTCTACTCCGGAAAACAGTACCAACATGGCGGCAAACAGCAAAACCAGCAGAACGATGGCTGCCGCAAACAGCAGCGGGCTACAAAATACACCCAGCATTACCAGCCCTATCTTTAATATCCAGCCGATTACGGTGACAATCATCGAGTTGATTTCGCTCAAGGCAGAGCGGATTTTGCCGGATTCAGCATAACCTTTCCCTTTACCGCCATGTTCGGCTCTGTCGAATCCGTCGGTCACCGTTTTGCCGATATTTTCCACCGTCACCTCCTCGCCGCGCATGCTGAGCCGTTCGGCTGCCGTTTGGGCTTCGGGCACCACTATCCAGCAGACAATGTAGACGGGTACCATAAAGCCCACCCCACATAGCATGAGAATAATCAGTGCCAGACGCAGCACGGTGACGTCCCAGCCGAAGTACGCGGCGATACCTCCGGCCACCCCACCCAGCATCTTGTCGTCGGGATTGCGGTAAAAACGACGGGGCACTTTCCGGGTTTCCGCACCTGCCGATGCATCTTTGCCAGTGGCATCGGCATCTGCCGATGTCTCGCAGCTGTTGTCTTCCTCTTCCATCTCTTCGGGATTACCCATGCGGGTGATGACTTCCTCCACGTCGGCCAGGGTGATGACTTGCAGTCCGCCGGTCAGTTTTTCTGCAAACAGTTCCGAGATGCGGCGTTCAATGTCATCTACGATTTCGTCTGCCCCTTCCATCTTTTTGAAATGCAGTTTCAAGTTGCACAGGTAATTATCCAGCAGTCGATAAGCGTCTTCATCGATAGTAAATACCGTGCCTCCTAAATTTACGGTTAATGTCTTTTTCATGATGCGTTTTTTTTATTTATAATGTATATCTGAGTACGAATGATAAGTTTGTTTCTTAAGAATGGAAATCTGCAAAGAAATCCGGAAATATCCAATCTAGAGAAGGGGTAGTTTGCGCTGAGAGAGATGGCTCACCGTTTCTGTCAGTTCGCTCCACAGCCCCTCCAGTTCCACCAGAAAAGCTTCCCCCTTTTCGGTCAGCCGGTAATACTTGCGTGGTGGGCCCTGGGTGGATTCTATCCATTCGTAACTCAGCAAATCTCCGTTCTTTAGCCGGGTGAGTAGGGGATACAATGTGCCTTCCACCACAATGAGTTTCGCCTCTTTCAGCTTCTGGATAATATCCGAAGCATAGGCAGGCTCCTTGTGCAACAATAGTAGGATGCAATATTCCAGCATTCCTTTACGCATCTGCGATTTTACATTATCTACATTCATTTTCCTTGGTTATTTTGTATGGCACAAATATATGCAATATTGCAGTACTATGTATTACAAAGTACCTTATTTTAATATATTTTTAGAAACAATACGGTCGTGAATGTAGAAATCCCGGAAAAATGAAAAGTAACCGACGGCCAAAGGCAGATGCCTCGGAAAAACGGTGACAATGGTGACGATAGTGACGATAGTGACAATAATTCTCGCCTCTTAAGCGTTACTTTATGTTTATAAATCAGAAATCAAAGACTCATTTGTGTGTATCCACTGACTTTTTTGCGAAAAAATGCCTACCTTTGCTGTGCATTAATAGTTTACGAAAAATAGAACAAAGATATGAAATTTTTAGGAATAATTCCGGCAAGATATGCCTCTACACGCTTTCCGGCCAAACCGTTGGCCATGCTCGGAGGCAAAACGGTGATTCAGCGAGTATATGAACAAGTATCGGGCGTGATGGACGATGCCTATGTGGCTACCGACGACGAGCGCATAGAAGCGGTCGTAAAGGCATTCGGCGGAAAGGTGGTGATGACCTCGGTGCACCATAAAAGCGGCACAGACCGTTGTTATGAGGCCATGACCCGCATAGGAGGACAGTTCGACGTAGTGGTGAATATTCAGGGGGATGAACCCTTCATTCAGCCCTCGCAGCTGCATAGCATACAGGCGTGTTTTCAGGATCCCGCTACGCAGATAGCCACGCTGGTGAAGCCCTTCACTCCGCAAGACGGGCTGCAGGCGCTGCAGAACCCCAATTCGCCCAAGGTAGTGCTTGATAAAAATCGCAATGCCCTGTATTTCAGTCGCTCGGTAATTCCCTATTTGCGAGGTGTAGACTCTGCTGAATGGCTCAGCCGGCACACTTATTATAAGCACATCGGACTGTATGCCTACCGTACCGAAGTGCTGAAAGAAATTACAGCCTTGCCGCAATCATCGCTGGAGCTGGCAGAGTCGTTGGAACAGCTGCGTTGGCTGGAAAACGGCTACGTCATCAAGGCAGGCATCACGGAAGTAGAAACTATCGGTATCGATACGCCGCAAGATCTGCAGCGTGCCGAGGAATTTCTGAAACAGCTATGATAGACCGTACCATTCAGCCGCCTATCTGTCAGCCGGAGCAGCTGGCAGTGCCGGAGCCCGAAGTGAGGGTGCTGCCCAATGGGGTGAAACTTTATTTGCTGCATGCAGGCGATAACGAAGTAGTGCGTTTGGATTTGCTCTTTGGCGGCGGACGTTGGCAGCAAGATTGTGTGCTGCAAGCACTTTTCACGAATCGCATGCTGCGCGAGGGTACGCAACGGTTTTCTGCCGCGCAGATAGCTGAAAAACTGGATTATTACGGGGCGTGGTTGGAACTGTCGAACGCTTCAGAGCATTCGTACGTTACACTCTACTCGCTCACCAAATACCTGCCGCAGACGCTGGAGGTGCTGGAGTCGATGATTAAGGAAGCCACGTTTCCAGAGAAGGAACTGACCACCATACTAGAGAACAATATCCAGCAGTACAAGGTGAATTGTTCGAAGGTGGATTTTCTGTCGCACCGCGGACTGGTACAGGCGCTTTACGGCGGAGAGCATCCGTGTGGCAGGCTGGTACAGGAGGAGGATTACCGCCGCATCACGCCTGCCTTGCTGGGCGATTATTACCGCCGTTTTTATCATGCCCGTAACTGCACGATATACCTCTCCGGACAGATTACTCCCGAGGTGTTGCGCCGTGTGACGGATGCCTTTGGCGTGGATTCCTTCGGGCAAGACGACAGACTGCCGGTGAAGCGCACCTTTCGGCCCGAGACAGCTGCTGCGAAGCGTATCTTTACTCCGCGAACCGATGCCTTGCAAAGCGCCGTAAGGCTGGGTATGTTGTCGCTTTCGCGCCAGCATCCCGATTACTTGCGTGTAAGGGTACTCAACACCTTGCTGGGAGGTTATTTCGGTAGCCGCCTTATGTCGAACATCCGTGAAGATAAAGGATATACCTATGGTATCTCATCGTCTATCGTGCCTTATCCCGACCATGGTATGTTTGTGATTTCATCGGAGACGGCCAACGAGTATGTGGAGCCGCTCATTCGCGAGGTGTATCATGAGATAGACCGCCTGCAAAACGAGGTGCCGGCGGCCGAAGAACTGCAGATGGTGCAGAATTATATGTTGGGAGAGATGTGCCGCAGCTATGAGTCGGCTTTCTCGCTAGCCGATGCCTGGATACATGTGCAGGTGTCGGGGCTCACATCGAGCTATTTTGAAGATGCTTTGCAGGCAGTGAAAAACATCACGCCGCAAGACATACGCGACCTGGCTGGCCGCTACCTGGACAAGGAAGCGCTGAAAGAGTCGGTGGCGGGTGTTAATGTATAAGAAATAAAACAGAAGTAATTGTATAAATAGGTAAACAGAAGTAAGAATGAAGCATATCTATCTGGTGGCGGCTTTCTGTTGTCTGACGCAAGGGCAGGCCGTGGCTCAGCAGAATGGCAGGGGAATCTTCGGTAAGCTGAAGGCTCCGGCTGAAATAAAAATCGGTACATATACATTTAAAGACGGCAGTGTGTATACGGGCGAGATTAAAGGACGAAAGCCTAACGGCAAGGGAAAAACCTCGTTTCAGAACGGTAATGTATATGAAGGTGAATATGTAAAAGGACGTAGGCAGGGGCATGGAATCTTTACCTTTGCCGATGGCGAACGCTACGAGGGCGACTGGTATCAAGATCAGCAGCATGGTAGGGGTGTGTTCTATTTCTTAAATAACAATCGCTACGATGGCATGTGGTTTCAGGATTATCAGCACGGCAAGGGGGTGATGTATTATTACACCGGCGATGTGTACGAAGGTGAGTGGGTGAACGACAAACGCCAAGGACAGGGCTCGTATACCTGGAAGAACGGCTCGAAGTATATAGGCGGCTGGATGGCCGACCGGAAAGAGGGCGAGGGTACCATGGTGTGGAACGATGGCTCTAAATACGACGGACAGTGGAAAGCCGATATGCGCCAGGGAAAAGGTACTTTTGAGTTTGCCAATGGAGATAAGTATGTGGGCGACTGGCTGAATGATATGCAGCATGGGCAGGGTACCTACTTCTTTCAGAATGGCGACCGCTACGAGGGCAGTTACCTGGATGGCGAACGCACGGGCGAAGGGGTGTATTACCATGCCAACGGCGATAAGTATGTGGGAACCTTCAAGGATGGCGCCCAAGATGGTAAGGGTACTTTTACCTGGGTGAACGGAGCCGTGTACGAGGGCGAATGGAAGGATAACCAACGCAACGGTTATGGAACCTACCGATGGGGCATCGGCGACTCGTACGAGGGTGAGTGGAAGGACAATAAATTCAATGGTCAAGGTACATTAATTCAGACGGACGGCACCCGGTATACAGGTCAGTTTGTAAATGGACGTGAAGAAGGCCAGGGGGTGTATGAAGATAAGCAGGGAAACCGTTTTGAGGGGACTTTCAAAGCCGGTAAAAAAGACGGTACATTCGTGGAAAAAGATAAAGAAGGGCGTATTATCCGGCGGGGAACCTATAAAATGGGACGTATCGTAAATTAAATTATTATGCGAATCAGGAGTTAAAGGAGTTATCGCTTCGCTGGGAGTTAAAGGAGTTAAGCCGGATGCACCGCAAAGATTTGATATACGCTCCTTGTATTCGGATAGCATTTAGTAAGTCTTTTGGCTTAACTCCTGAACGGAGCGAAGCGGAGTGGTAACTTCTTTAACTTCTTAACTCCTGATTGGCATTATTTGTAATTTATCCCGTCTGGAGGTTGCTTGTTTCGTTAATATTTTGTAACTTCGCCGCGTCAAATGTAAAAAAAATAAATGAGATGATAGCTAAATTTTCTAACTGGTATTTCACAAAGAAATCACTCCCGCATTGGGGTATTCTTATTCTGGACTGTGTGATTGTGGGATTCTCTGTTTTGTTGGGAGAATTCTTTGAAGCGAATCAAGTAATTTATTTACATCATTTGCCTGCTGTTCTGGCAGGGATGCTGATTACGGTTTTACTCTTCTGCTTGTCTTTTAGAATCTTTCATACCTATACCGGCATTGTGCGTTATTCTACCTTTGTCGACTTGCAGCGAGTGGCATTGGCTGTACTGGTGGGTTCGTTGCTCACTTGGGTAGTGTCTGCCTTGCTTTCTTCGGTCGAAGCTATCGACATGCCCAGCTTCTTAGGGGTGTGTATCCTCTTTGTTATGGCCACACTGCTGATGTGGCTGGAGCGCGTTACTGTGAAGCGCCTGTTCGACAGTTTCCGGATAGATGATGCCGCGCCGGTGGCTATCTACGGAACCAAGGCCGGCGGTATCAGTCTGGCCAAGAGTTTGACCGGTACGGATGAAAAACGTTACCGACTGGTGGCTTTCATCAGTGATTCACCCGATATGAAGGGCACTTATCTTATGGGTAAGAAGGTGTTTATGAACGGCGAGGGCATTGCCGAACGCATGCGCGAAATGGGAGTGCGTATCTTATTGGTATCGCCTCTGAAGAGCGAACTCTTTCGTAATAATCAAGCCATGGTAGACGAATTCATTGCAGCTGGCATCACGCTAAAGATGCTGGCAGCCGCACAAGAGTGGGATGGTAAGTCTAAACTGACGCATCAGCATCTGCACGAGGTGGAAATCGAAGACTTGCTGCCTCGCGAAAAGATAGAAGTAGATATGGATGCCATCGCCAAGCAACTGCGTGGAAAGAAGGTGCTCATCACTGGAGCGGCAGGTTCTATCGGTAGTGAAATGGTGCGGCAGGTAGCCCTCTTCCAGCCGGCTTCGCTGATATTAATCGACCAGGCCGAAACGCCCATGCACGACATTCGTCTGATGATGCTTCGGCAATTCTCGGATATTCAGTGCGAAACCATCGTCAGCAGCATCACGAATCAAGAGCATATGGAGAAGATTTTTGCAGCTTCCTGTCCTGATTATGTATTTCATGCCGCCGCCTATAAGCATGTGCCCATGATGGAAGATAATCCCGGCATTGCGGTGCAGAATAATATCATGGGGACGCGCGTCATAGCCGATTTGGCCGTGAAATACGGTACTAAGAAATTTGTGATGATTTCTACCGATAAGGCTGTGAATCCCACCAACGTAATGGGTTGCTCGAAGCGTATCTGCGAAATCTATTGCCAGTCGCTGAATAAAGCCATCCAAGAGGGTAAGGTAAAGGGCGTGACCCAGTTTGTTACCACCCGATTCGGCAATGTATTGGGCTCTAATGGTTCGGTAATTCCTATCTTTAAGGAACAAATCAAGAAGGGAGGTCCTATCACGGTGACACATCCCGATATCATCCGATTCTTTATGTTGATACCCGAGGCTTGTAAGTTGGTGCTGGAGGCAGGTGCTATGGGCCACGGCGGAGAAATCTTTGTGTTTGATATGGGCGCACCGGTTAAAATAGTAGATTTGGCCAAGCGCATGATTCAATTGTCTGGAGCGCACAATGTGGAAATCAAATTCTCTGGTCTGCGCGAGGGCGAGAAGCTCTACGAAGAGGTGCTCAACGATGCCGAGAAAACCAAACCTACGGTACATCCCAAAATTATGGTGGCCAGTGTGCGTGAGTACGATTATGAAGTAGCTTGCCGCAACGAACAGCGTCTGCTGGATGCGTCGCATTCATTCGACGATATGGCCATTGTGAAGATAATGAAAGAGATTGTACCGGAATATAAGAGCCAACACTCCAAGTATCAGACATTGGATGCAGTCCGCTAACTTACAGTTTGTTTGGATATATGAGAAAAGTAGCATTAATAACCGGTATCACAGGGCAAGACGGCTCTTACCTGGCCGAGTTTTTGATAGAGAAGGGATATGAAGTGCATGGTATCATGCGCCGTTCGTCGTCGTTTAATACAGGAAGAATCGAACATCTCTATCTCGACGAGTGGGTGAGGGACATGAAGAAAAGCCGGTTAGTGAATCTGCATTGGGGCGATATGACCGACAGCAGTTCGTTGATTCGTATCATCATGGAATTACGTCCGGCAGAAATCTATAACCTCGCAGCACAAAGCCATGTGAAGGTATCGTTCGATGTGCCGGAGTATACAGCCGAGGCTGATGCCGTGGGTACGCTGCGGCTGCTCGAAGCAGTGCGCATTTGCGGATTGGAAAAGGAATGCCGTATCTACCAAGCTTCTACTTCCGAACTGTTTGGCAAGGTGCAAGAGGTGCCGCAGAAGGAAACGACTCCGTTCTACCCGCGCTCTCCGTATGGCGTGGCCAAGCAGTATGGCTTTTGGATTACCAAGAATTACCGCGAGAGTTATGGCATGTTTGCCGTAAACGGTATTCTCTTCAATCACGAAAGCGAGCGCCGGGGCGAAACGTTTGTTACCCGCAAGATTACCTTGGCTGCTGCACGCATCAAACAAGGGTATCAGGATAAACTCTATTTGGGGAATCTCGATGCACAGCGCGATTGGGGCTATGCTAAAGATTACGTAGAATGTATGTGGCTGATGCTTCAGCATTCCACGCCCGAAGATTTTGTCATTGCCACCGGCGAGATGCATTCGGTGCGCGAATTTACTACGCTGGCATTTGCTCACTTGGGCATCGACCTGGAGTGGAAAGGCACCGGGGTAGATGAGCAGGGCATCGATCGTGCCACCGGACGGGTGCTGGTAGAGGTAGACCCGAAGTATTTCCGTCCGTGCGAGGTGGAGCAGTTGCTGGGCGACCCTACCAAGGCGCGCACACTGCTGGGCTGGAACCCCACGAAGACTCCTTTTACACAGCTGGTGAAGCTCATGGTGGAGCATGATATGAAGTTTGTAAAGAAGATACATTTGAAAGCAGAAGTATGATGAAGCTGGATAGTAAGATATATGTGGCCGGACACCGCGGAATGGTGGGTTCGGCCATTGTGCGTGAATTGAAGCGCCAGGGATATACGAATATCGTGACGCGCACACACGATGAACTGGATCTCACCCGGCAGGAGGCCGTGGAGCGTTTCTTTGCTGAAGAACGTCCGGAGTATGTATTTCTGGCCGCAGCCAAGGTAGGAGGCATTATGGCCAATCAGTCGGCACTGGCCGATTTTATGTACGAGAACATGGTGCTGGAGATGAACGTGATTCATGCTGCCTGGAAGAACGGTTGCCGGAAGCTGGAGTTCTTGGGATCGTCGTGCATTTACCCCAAACTGGCACCGCAGCCCATGCAGGAGAATTGCCTGCTTACTTCTGCCCTGGAGCCTACCAACGAGGCGTATGCACTGGCCAAAATCAGCGGACTGAAGTATTGCGAATACCTCAACCGTCAGTATGGTACGGATTACATCTCGGTGATGCCTACCAATCTCTACGGACCCAACGATAATTATCACCCCACACGCAGCCACGTGTTGCCGGCACTGATTCGGCGCTTTCACGAGGCCAAGGTGGCCGGACTGAAAGAAGTGACTTGCTGGGGCGACGGAAGTCCGTATCGCGAATTTCTGTATGTAGACGACTTGGCCAACCTCTGTGTCTTTCTGATGAATCACTACAGCGGAAACGAAACGGTCAATGCAGGAACGGGGAAGGAATTGACTATCCGGGAGCTGACCGAGAAAGTGGCTCGTGCAGTGGGGTATGAGGGAGCTATCCTTTGGGATACTACCAAACCGAATGGCACACCGCGTAAATTGCTCGACGTATCCAAAGCCACGGCACTGGGCTGGACGTATCGCACGGAGCTGGACGAAGGGATTCGCTTGGCATACCAGGATTTTCTGGCCCGATTTTCTGACTGATTTTTCTGACCGGTTTTCTAATCAGATTTTCTGACTGATTTTCTGCCCCGATTTTTCTGACCGGTTTCTGACCGAATTTTCTGATCGGTTTTCTGACCGAACTTCTGACCGATAAAGGGCTTCTCCGGCAATTAGGCAGTGCTGTAGCTTTGGGCTGCATTTGTTTTACCATTGCTACAGCATTTGCTTACTATTGCTACA
>Mack_p2__coassemble_541_pt1 | contig 62729 bp, 51 predicted proteins | sample Mack_p2__metabat2_high_PE_009 | metagenome-assembled genome bin Mack_p2 | reverse complement strand
CCCAGCATAAAGAATTTGTTTAGTTTCATACTATTAAAATTAAGTTAGTTAATGAATATGTTTATTTTCACTTTATAAGTCGTTGATGACTGCCTGAATCTCTTTCAGGTTGGTCTTGGCATCCTGGCTGCCGGCCTGTTCTGCCTGTTGGAACAGTTCTTGGGCGCGGGCGTACTGCTTCTCGTGGGCATAGGCCACGCCGAGGGCATTCAGTACCTGCGGAGCTTGGGCGGCTTCCGAGGCTTCCATTAATTGAATGGCTTCGCCTGCCTGGCCTTCCTCTATCAGCAGGTGGGCAGCGTTGACGATGGCTGCCGGATTGGCCGGATACGTGCGGGCGGCGGTCAGCATGGTTTCGTGATATGCGGCACTGCCTTTTTCATAGCTCTGCGCCACCGTGTAGATTTCTTCCACGCTCAGCAGGTCGGGGCGGGTCTTGATTTGCTCCCGTGCTTCTTCCAGATTGAAGCCGCGCACCTCGTACTCTATGCGGTATTCGTTGCGGCGCAGAGGACCGTACACCTCGTCCATCAGCCGCTGGCGCTTTTCGCCGGCGGGTATCAGGAAGCGGATGCGTCTTTCGCATTCGTCGGGGTCGTCCTTGCAAGAGTCGTATATCTTCAGTGCCTGTTCGGGATCCAGCAGGTCGGGATGTTGCGTCATCTCGCGGCGGAAACCTTCCCAGTCTTCACCGCCTCCCACCACATGCCACAGGCTGGCCTGGGTCTTGGTGTCTTTCTGCGCATAGCGGGCCAGCGCTTCGGCACGCTGGATAGACAAGCGCTGGTTGTAGCTGGCCTTACCTTCGGGCGAAGCGTAGCCAGTGATGTAGATGCCCTTGATGGTGAGGTCGGGGTTATCCTTTACCAGTTCGATGGATTCGCTCACGGTGTTCAGCTCCTGCTGGTTGCCTTTATACTTGGCCTCTACCCGGTAGCTGTCCCAGCGGAACTGCAGGCGGGCCACCCGTACTTCGTTGCGCACCTTTACCTCTTCTTTTTCGGGGGTCAGGTAGGTAGTGGCATAATGCGGCACATAGGGGGTGTAGAACGGTTGGCGCACGGTCATCTCTTCCCGGCCTTCTTCGCATTCCCGGCAGCCGGTCACCTGTTCACGGATCACCAGGCGGCTCTGCGTCATCCAAGGTTCGTAGGTCACGGTGGCCCGGTAGCGCAAGGTATCTGGCAGCGTCTCGCCACTCTTCAGTACGGTATAAGCCCCTTCAGTAGCTTCGGAGCGGCCGGTCAGGGCTTGCTGGCGCTGATGTATGCGGCTGCGGATGCGTCCGTCTATCACGATGGGCTGCAGCACCACTTCCTGGTTGCCTTCTTGCTGCACGATGGCCGGCGTAAGGCGCACGCTGCGCTGCCGGCTCACCTTCAGTTGACTGAAATCCAGCAGCAAATCCAGTTGCATGGTTCTGCCTGTCTTCTGTACGGATTCCTGGTTCACCTGCACACGGGTGAGGTTTCCTTCCTGTGCCTGCGCACCGAAGCAGGCAGCAGCTATCAATAAGGTAGTATAGATGGTTCTTTTCATGCGTGTGTCCTCCTTTACTTGATTACATAGATAAGTGATACGGCGGCTTTGGTTACGCTGAAGTAACCTTTGTCGTTCTTTTCTTTCCATTCACCGCATTTGGGGCAATCGTATTTGTCGTATTTGGCATGTACGTAGCCCAGACCGATGCTGGCTTCCAGGTTCCACCGATTGCCCAGCACCCATTGGTAGCCGTACACCAAGCCGCCTCCCACGTACCAGCCTTCATAGCGGTAGTCTTTGGTAGAGGGGTAGATGCCCAGGGGAAACTTCACGTTGCCCACATTGAACTGGCCGCCCAGCAGGTGTATGCCTGCAAAGTGGCCGTTGAAGCGTTCGCAAAACCAGTAGCGTGCTTCGGGTTGTGCCATCCAGTGTTTCCACTTCTTGGCATCCGAAAAGGTAAAAGGATTATAGTTGGCAGAAAGATCGAGCGTCCACTGCGGAGCCAGGCCGATTTCCGCTCCTAGATTAAAGGTAGTAGTGAGGTCGTAGAGCAGGTTGCTCTTTACGGCCACTTGCTGAGCTGCCAGATTGGAACAGATACACAGCAAAACAGCTACGAAGGTTTGTTTAATTATGTTTCTCATTTTCGTACTATTTGGTTGTGACAAATGTATAAAAAATGAGAAAATATCTTCGTTGGTTTATGTGCGTTTGTTAAGACAATTTGTATAATTCCAGACGACGATTTGTACGGTTTTAGATACTATTTTGTCCTAAATCAACGGTTTTATGAGGTGACTTTTTGTCGCTTTTGCTCGTAATCTATTGAAAGACAAGTATTTCTACCCCCCCCCATTGTGCTGTTCTTTAAATTCAGTAAATGTCATGCCTGTAACGGATTTAAAATTGCGTTGAAAGTTGCGTATATTCTTAAATCCGGATTCTTCGGCCAGGGCTTGGGTAGAGAAGTTGGGCTGTTCGATCATCAGCTGGATGGCATGTTGTACTCTGAGGTAGCTTAAATATTCCGGTAGCGTCATCTGTAGGTGTTTCTGCATGATGCGGCTAAAGAGGTTTTTGTTGATGGAGAGTTGGTTCAGGATGTCTTGTCGGCTGAGGTTGGGATTCAGGTATAGTTTTTCATCTTTCACGAGTCGTTCTATCCGCTTGAATAGGTACGTGTCTGTTTCTGAACTTTCAGTGAAAAGTTCTGTCGGTTCCGGTATCTCATCTATGGTTATTTCTTCGCTAGGTTTTAATTGCCTGTTATTGCATGGCAGGTCGTCAAAGTTGGCATTTGTTGGTTGCAATTTGTTTTTGTGGGTGCGTAAGTGCCTCCATCCTACCCAAAGCAATAGGCTGCAGGATAGAATCACACTGGTCATGATGCAGATGGTGATGGCCATTCTTTTTATAAGAGTGCGGTGTCGCTGCATCACTATCTCTTTCGCTTTCAGTTTGTACAGTGTGTCCAGTTGGGTTATGGCTTCTTGGGTCAGGGTGTCGATACCTGCTGTATAGGTTTGCTGTGCCGATATATGCAATGTGTCGGCTTGTATGGCAGATGGTTTTGTACTGTTTATAACCATCCAAATAATAAAAGTAATAAATCTAATCATGTTTTGTTTGTTGTAGGCTTAATCAATCTTTACAAAAATAATAATAATAAACGAGATTATGCTTAGATTGAGAGCGTTTTTATTTACACGGATGTTTTTTTATGTGTTGTTGTGCATGGATGTGTGTGTGAATGAAAGGTTGATAACTGATTTTTCAAGGAAATATAATCTCTTTTTCTTTGGATTCTTCCCGGATTTCCTGTTACTTTGTTCATCGTTGAACTTTAAATGAATGAATGATTATGAGAAAGAATAAGAAATTAACTCATAGCCGCAAAGAAGAAGAGCAGGGTAAGAAGGTATTGAAAGTAATGGGGGTTATTGCTCTCATTTTGGTATTCCTCATGTTTGTTCTCTATTCTTATTGGGGCTAGTGTTTTCGTTGTGTGCTTATGTCGCTAGAGATTGAACGGAAATTCCTCGTTAAGGGAGATGGGTATAAGGCTTTGGCCGAATCGCAAAGTAGGGTAGTGCAAGGGTATATTTGCAGTGCCCGAGGCCGCACGGTGCGGGTGCGTATTCGTCAGGGTAAAGGCTATCTTACGATTAAGGGTGCCAGCAATGTGGCCGGTACCAGTCGCTATGAGTGGGAAAAAGAGATTTCTCTGCAAGAGGCGGAGGAATTGATGACCCTTTGCGAGCCGGGTATTATTGATAAGGTGCGTTACTTGGTGCCTAGTGGTGGCCATGTGTTCGAGGTAGACGAGTTTCATGGAGAGAACGAGGGGCTGGTAGTGGCTGAAGTAGAATTGGCCGACGAAGATGAGGCGTTTGTGAAGCCGGATTTCATTGCGGAGGAGGTGACCGGTGATGTGCGTTATTATAATTCGCAGTTGATGAAGCATCCATTCAGTGCTTGGTAAAAAAATAAGGTGTATCGCTGGAAAAACGATACACCTTATTTTTTGTGCGGGTGATAGGACTCGAACCTACACGCCTCTCGGCACCAGATCCTAAGTCTGGCGCGGCTGCCAATTACGCCACACCCGCAGTGGCTTCTTTGTTAAGCGGTGCAAAGATAAGAAGATTTTTTGTTTCTGCAAATTCTTTTGGAAGAAATTAGAGATTACCTTTCAGTAACTGTCTGGCTTTTTCTATAAGGGTATCGATGCCGTTGGCTGCTTCTTGCAGGTTCATATCCAGATGTATATCCGGGTCTATACCAAATTCGATGTGCTCTTTCCGGGCATTCAGGTGTGGGCTGGCCGAGAATCGCACGGTCCATCCGTTGGGTAGTTCCGAGGTAAACGGCAGTCCGGCTCCGCCTCCACTTTTATCGCCCAGTAAGGTAACATTGGGCAGGATGCTCATCATATTGATAAATTCGTTGGTGGCGCTGTAGGCATGCCGGTTGGTCAGCACCACCACCTGCTTTTGCCAGCGTATGCTGTTCGAGGGTTCCAGATAAATGGGGTAGGGCTCCGAGAAGTCGTTGTGTCCTTTGCCTGTTTTATGCTGTATGTAGCCCGTTAGCACCTTTTCATTGGTGAATCGGGCTGCCAGTCGTTCGGCATACGTCAGGTTTCCTCCGCCGTTGTTTCTTACGTCTATAATCAGTCCGTTGCAGATGGACAGGTGTGCCAGTACTTCATCCAGGTTTCCCTCTCCGAATCCGTGCGAGAAGTCGCCGTAATAGATGTAGCCGATGTTGTCTTCCAGTATTCTGTATTTCAGTCCGCCGGCTATGTAGTAGTTTCTTCCCAGGTATTTTTCCACCACCGCCTCGTTGAAGTTACGTGGATAATCCAGGTACCAGTCCCAGTAGCGTGCCGAGTTGAAGGTGCTGTACAGATTCACGTGTCCATCTTTCAGTTCTGCCAGCATATCTCCCAGTACCTCGAAGAGACCTGTATGGCTCATGTTGGGGCTGATGCGCCGGGCATACTGGTCGTGTATGGCATCCCAGTCTATCTGTTTACAGGCCAGAAAGCAATATTGCTCATCAATGATTTTCCACAGTGCTTCGAAGTTGCCCTGTGGACTGTTGTCGTAATCTTCTTCACGGATGCAGCTGTTCAGTCCCAGCAGCAGGCAGGCTAGGGCTAGTATAGATAGGATGTTCTTTATGCGGTTCATGGTTATTTGTCAGGGTTTATCAGGCAGAATTTCTTAACGAATCCTACCATAAATACATGTGAATAGGTGTGGTTTTTCAGTCCGTTTACTTTGGCTTGCTGTGCATCCCAGGTATAGCCCAGCCGCAGGGTGGCGCTCCCCACCGGAAAGTCGGCTGTCAGCCGTTGCCGCAGCGAGGGTTGGTTGTGTAGCGAAGTAAATTTCACTACTCCTTCGCCATGTCCCAGCGAAAAGATTTCGTAGTACGACTGTCCGTAGTGGGGTGAGAACATTACCCCCATCAGCGGCATGTCTAGCTGATAGCGCAGGGTGATGGGGTAGTTTTTGATGCGCACTTTCCAGATGGCCATTCCCGATGCTGCCAGGTTGGCATAAGCCCTGGCCTGGGCAGGGTTGTTGCCGTTGCGCAGATTGTATAGAAATCCTCCGTTTATGTCCCCCGAGGCACCTGCTAGCAGGCGGAAGTTCTCGGTTAGTGGAAAGTGATAATGCACGCCATAGCTCCAGTGTACCAAGGCCGAGAGCATGTGATTGTTGTCCACGCGGTTTTCTGTGTAGCCCACGTTTCCTTCAAAGAACACCTGGCGTGAGAAATTGCCGTTTCCCCAGCGAGTTATGCGCATGCTTTCGCGCGAGATGCGGAATTCCACCCCTTTATATTCTTGCGGAGAGAGGTACGTGTCGAATACATTGGTGAAGCCGGCTCCGTAGAGCGTGGCACGGGTAATGGGCCGTTGCTGCATTTCTTGTGCTGCTGCGGTGTTCCCTGTTCCCAGCAGGCAGCTTGTCAGTAATGCTGCGATAATCGTTCTTTTCATGAAAGCGTTCCGTTAAAATAATTTCATCTGACCAGTCAGTTCATCTAGGATGTCCCCCTCGCTTTTACCGTGGTCGGGGTCCAGAATCTCCGGCTCCTCTTCTTCTCTGTCGTCCTCGGCCTTAGGCTCCGGCTGGCGGGTGGGCTCCAGTTCGTTGATGGTGTCCAGGGTATAGGTGGTCAGTCTCTTTCCTTTCGCCTTGAATCCTTTGATGCCGATAAAGTCGTCTGCATCTACAATCATCGGTTCGCGGAAAGCGTCGTGTCCGCCGAAGATTACCTCCAGTCTTGGATAATATTCGTCGGTCAGTAAGATGAGGCGGCTGTTTTTATTTTCGCCCAAGTAATTCTGTTTCCGGTTACTGGCTTCAAAGGAGAAGCGTTTGATATAGGGGTAATTCTGCTGGTCGGCGTCATACAGTACGGCGGTCCACACCTTGTTGGGGTCGTATTTCTCCAGTACGCGTATATTATCTTCGTAGTGGTTATTGGCGTCGAAATTGGTGGTATAGAATTCACCGTTGTTCAGCACCACCAGGATGAGGTCGTCGCTCTGGAATTCCCCCAGAAATTCTCCGCGCTCGTCGTAGTTCAGTCGCAGCACATCGTTGTCGAACCACACCTTGCGTCCGCCCAGTGTAGAACCTCCCCGCTGCTTCAAGGCAATCTTGTGTACCGGCAGTTTGGTCAAGATATTTCCCATGGCCTGCCGTCCTTTGATGTTTATCTGGCTGAAGTCCTCTTCAAAGATGATGCGTCGCACCCGCGGATTGGGTTTCAGCGTCACTTTGATGATTTCCGCTTCTCCGTTGGGGTTGGCCGAGAAATACGTGATGCGAGAGTCCGGCGTGCCTTGTGTCACGTCGTATTCACGGTCGCGCACCACACTGGTTACGGCAAATCGTTTGATGTAACTGGTTCCGTCTTTTCCGTTGCGGTAGCACACATTGTAGATGGTGCGCTTATCATTTTTCTTGAATACATTGGCATAGAGTATGTTCTTTCCTACAAACTTTTTGTCGGCCACCGGTGTCACCAGGTAGCGTCCGTCGCGGAAGAACAGAATTACGTCGTCCAGGTTAGAGCAGTTGGCCACAAATTCATCCTTCTTCAGGCCGGTGCCTATGAAGCCCTCTTCCCGGTTGATGTACAGCTTCTCGTTGGCCTCGGCCACCTTGCTGGAGTCGATGGTGTCGAAACTGCGCAGCTCCGTGCGGCGCGGAAAGTCCTTGCCGTATTTGGCTTGCAGCATCCGGAACCATTCCACCGTATACTCCACGATGTGGGCCAGGTGTTGGTTTATCTCTTCCACCTCTGCTTTCATGCGGGCAATGAGTTCTTCTGCCTTGTCGGAATTGAATTTCAGGATACGCGCCATCTTGATTTCCATCAGTTTCAGGATATCCTCCTTGGTCACTTCCCGGATAAACGTGGGGTAATAAGGCGTAAGCCGCTCGTCGATGTGTTCGCAGGCAGCATCCATATCCTTGGCTTGTTCGAATGCGGTATCCTTATAGATACGTTCTTCGATGAAGATTTTTTCCAGAGAAGAGAAATGCAAGTTCTCCAGCACTTCGCCTTTGCGGATTTCCAGTTCCTGTTTAAGCAAATCCAGGGTGTTGTCTACCGATTTCTTCAGCACATCACTCACCGTAAGGAAGTGGGGCTTCTGGTTGTCGATGACGCAGCAGTTGGGCGAGATGCTCACCTCGCAGTCGGTAAAGGCATAGAGCGCGTCGATGGTCTTGTCCGACGAAGTTCCCGGCGCCAGGTGTACCAGAATCTCCACGCTACCCGATGTCAGGTCTTCCACCTTCTTCACCTTGATTTTCCCTTTCTCGCTGGCCTTTACGATGGAGTCGCACACACTGGCCACGGTCTTCCCATAGGGAATCTCGCGCACCGCCAGGGTCTTATTGTCCACCTTCTCTATCTTCGCCCGGATGCGCACGGCTCCCCCTCGTTCTCCGTCGTTATACTTACTCACGTCGATACTTCCCCCCGTCAGGAAGTCGGGATAGAGCTGGAACTCCTCCTGATGCAGGTAATGGATAGCCGCCTGGCACAGTTCATTGAAGTTGTGCGGCAATATTTTAGACGATAATCCCACGGCAATACCCTCTACACCCTGCGCCAGCAAGAGCGGATATTTTACGGGCAGGGTAACCGGCTCCTTGTTTCGTCCGTCGTAAGACAGTTTCCATACCGTAGTCTTGGGATTGAATACCACATCCAGAGCAAATTTGGAAAGTCGTGCCTCGATGTAACGTGGCGCAGCAGCGCTGTCGCCCGTCAAGATATTCCCCCAGTTTCCCTGACAATCTATCAGCAAATCTTTCTGTCCCAATTGCACCAGTGCATCTCCGATGGAAGCATCTCCGTGCGGGTGAAACTGCATGGTATGCCCCACGATGTTGGCCACCTTATTGTATCTTCCGTCTTCCATGCGGCGCATGGAATGCAGGATACGTCGCTGCACAGGTTTCAGGCCGTCCATAATATGGGGCACGGCGCGCTCCAGAATTACGTACGAGGCATAATCCAAGAACCAGTTCTGGTACATGCCGCTCAGCTGATGCTTCACATTGGCATCTTTCTTGTCGGCAGGCTTGTAGTCAGAATGACTTTCTTTTCCATTGGGTAATTCACTATTCAACTCTTCGTTTGGGCCTTCAAAATCTTCGCTCATAGATGTATTGGGAATTGTCTGTTTATGATTCACGGTCTGATAAGACTGTTGCAGGCAAAAATACAATTTTTATTTCATTTTTCGAAAACTACGTGCATGATTTTACCTCACCGTTGCCCTACTTCTAAGATAAATACCTATCTTTGTGGCGTTTTATCGTAAAAAAGAAGACTATAAATACATTAAGAAATAACAGAAATGGCACAAGAAGACGTTTTTAAAAAACTCGTATCACATTGTAAGGAATATGGTTTCGTATTTCCCAGCAGTGAGATTTACGATGGTTTAGGAGCCGTATATGATTACGGCCAAATGGGTGTGGAACTGAAAAACAACATCAAGCAATACTGGTGGCAAAGCATGGTGCTGCTGCACGAGAATATCGTGGGTATCGATTCGGCTATCTTCATGCACCCCACCATCTGGAAAGCCAGCGGACACGTAGACGCATTCAACGACCCGCTGATAGACAACCGCGACTCTAAGAAACGCTATCGCGCCGACGTGCTGATAGAAGACCAGATAGCTAAATACGAAGAGAAAATCAATAAGGAAGTGGCCAAGGCTGCCAAGCGTTTCGGCGATGCCTTCGATGAAGCTCAGTTCCGCAGCACCAATGCTCGTGTGCTAGAACACCAGGCCAAGCGCGATGCCCTGCACCAACGCTATAGCGACGCTATGAATGCAGGCCCCGACTTGAATGAATTGCGTCAGATTATCCTGGACGAGGAAATCGTATGCCCCATCAGCGGTACCAAGAACTGGACGGAAGTACGTCAGTTCAACCTGATGTTCTCTACCGAGATGGGTTCTACTTCCGACGGCGCTATGAAGGTATATCTCCGTCCCGAAACGGCGCAAGGTATCTTTGTGAACTACCTCAACGTGCAGAAGACCGGCCGTATGAAGATTCCTTTCGGTATCGCTCAGATAGGTAAGGCCTTTCGCAACGAGATTGTGGCTCGTCAGTTCATCTTCCGTATGCGCGAGTTCGAGCAGATGGAAATGCAGTTCTTCGTGAAGCCGGGCACCGAGCTGGAATGGTTTAAGCAATGGAAGGAAACCCGCTTGAAATGGCACAAGGCACTGGGATTCGGTGATGATCATTACCGCTATCACGACCATGAAAAGCTGGCTCACTATGCCAATGCTGCTACCGATATCGAGTTCCTGATGCCGTTTGGTTTCAAAGAAGTGGAAGGTATTCACAGCCGTACTAATTTCGACCTTTCTCAGCACGAGAAATTCTCGGGTAAGAACATCAAGTATTTCGATCCTGAAACCAATGAAAGCTACGTGCCCTACGTTATCGAAACCTCTATCGGTGTAGACCGTATGTTCCTCAGCATCATGTCGGCTTCTTACTGCGAAGAAAAGCTGGAGAACGGCGAAACCCGCGTAGTATTGAAATTGCCTGCTGCCCTGGCACCGGTGAAGCTGGCCGTAATGCCGCTGGTAAAGAAAGACGGACTGCCCGAAAAAGCACGCGAAATTATCGATGGATTGAAATTCCACTTCCACTGCCAGTACGACGAGAAAGACAGTATCGGAAAACGTTACCGCCGTCAGGATGCTATCGGTACACCCTACTGTATCACGGTAGACCATCAGACCTTGGAGGACAACTGTGTGACGCTGCGCAACCGCGACACCATGGAGCAAGAACGCGTAGCTATCTCCGAATTGGATCATATCATTGCCGACCGTGTAAGTATCACTTCCCTGCTGAAGACGCTGTAAATCCACGCCTATGAACAGATACCTTATATATATAATGTCTCTGCTGTTGTGGGCAGGTGTGCTGGCCTCTTGCGACGAAGTGGAAGAGGTGAGCATCTACGACAACTGGGAGGCGAGGAATCAGGCTTTTACAGACTCCATCCACGCTTTGGCAGCCGACCGTCTGGTGCCGCTGGGCTCTTCCGAGACCACGGGCAAGGTGAAGGTGGAAGACATAGCAGACAACGTGGTGTTTGCGCTGGAGACCACAGCCAGCACCAACGAAGCCAAGCAATACGTGTATTGCAAGAAGGTGAAGCGTGCCGGGGTTTCTTTGGGCGAGCCTCCCGTGCTCACCGATGCCGTTTCGGTGTTCTACTACGGCACCAACATCCTGGGCGAACGCTTCGACGGAAACTTCAAGGGATTCAGTGCCACCGATAAAGGTACGCTGGATGCTGCCCAAAAGGCGCCTACCGCCTTCGATTCACCGGCTGAATTCAAGGTTAGCGAGGTGATAGCCGGCTGGACGGTTGCTTTGCAATACATGCACGAGGGTGAACGCTGGATGCTCTACATACCTCATCAGAGTGCTTACGGCACTTCCGATAACGGTAATATCCTGGGCTATTCAGCTTTGACTTTCGACCTTCAGCTCGAACAGGTGAAATAATCATTTTGCCAAATTGTCAAATTGCCACCGGCCCCTGAAAAAAGCCGGTATACTCTATGAGGAGAGTGCCCCAAGGTGCTCTCCTTGTTTTTTTATAGAGGCTCGCATTTGAAAACCCCTAAATTTTCAGTTTAGGGGATGAAAAATGCGGGGTAGCGCAGCTACCCTTGGTTTTCGATGTACTTCTTGATGGTTTCCTGACTAACATTTCCGATTGATGACACAAAGTAATGAGTATGGAGGGCGACGAACAGCCGTTCTCTAAGAACAACGATTGGAACCGGGTGGTGATTATTATGGCCGATTGAGAAACTAGTCCGCTTTCCTGGGCAATGCCGACATCTTCAGGTGGAAACCGACATTGCCCCTATACTAAAATAGGGTGTATCACTTGTGCGATACACCCTATTTATGATGATAAGAATGGGTTGATTATTTCTGCTTAATCAGCCATTCTGCTATTTGTACGGCATTCAGTGCGGCCCCTTTCTTAATCTGGTCGCCTACAATCCAGAAGGTCAGTCCGTTTTCGTTGGTCAGGTCTTTGCGGATACGGCCTACGTATACGGGGTCTTTTCCAGCCAGGAAGAGCGGCATGGGGTATTCCTTTTCGGCAGGGTTGTCCATCAGTACCAGCCCGTCGCCTTTACTGAAGGCTTCACGCGCTTCTTCTACCGAGATAGGACGTTCGGTTTCCACCCAGATGCTTTCAGAGTGAGAGCGCAGGGCAGGCACGCGTACACAAGTGGCACTTACCTTGATATCGGAGTGCATAATCTTGCGGGTCTCGTTGAACATCTTCATTTCTTCTTTGGTGTAACCGTTGTCGGTAAACACATCAATCTGGGGAATCAGGTTGAAAGCCAGCTGATAAGCAAACTTCTCTACTTTGACGGGCTCGCCTGCCAGCACTTGGCGGTATTGTTCGTACAGCTCGTCCATGGCTGCGGCTCCTGCACCGCTGGCTGCCTGATAGGTAGACACGTGTACGGTTTTGATGTGAGAAAGTTGCTCAATGGCTTTCAGGGCCACTACCATCTGAATGGTGGTACAGTTAGGATTGGCGATGATGCCGCGCGGACGGTTCAGTGCATCTTCAGGATTTACTTCGGGCACTACCAAGGGTACATCGCTATCCATACGGAAGGCGCTGGAGTTATCAATCATGATGGCTCCATGCTTGGTGATGGTTTCGGCAAATTCGATGGAAGTGCTACCGCCTGCGGAAGTGAAGGCAATATCTACTCCTTTAAAGTCATCGTTGTGCTGCAAGAGTTTGACCTCGATTTCTTTACCGCGGAAGGTGTATTTGGTACCTGCGCTACGTTTGGAACCGAAAAGAACTAACTCATCCAGCGGAAAATTTCTTTCATCGAGCACTCGCAGGAATTCTTGTCCTACGGCTCCGCTTGCTCCAACAATTGCTACTTTCATTTTTTTTGTTTTTTATTTTTATGATGATTTTCGCTGCAAATTTATAACAATTTGCTGAGGAAGCCCGCGGAATTGAAAACTTTTTTGTTATTTTGCATCGGTAAACTTAATACAGTTGCTTATGGAATGGCTTGACCTGACTTTGAAACTTCCCATTACTGACCCTACTTGGATATTTCTCCTGGTACTTCTGATTATCTTGTTTGCACCTATCTTACTGAATAAGTTGCGCATTCCTCATATCATAGGAATGATTTTGGCAGGATTGGTGGTTGGTGAGCATGGTTTCAATATTTTGGTAAGAGACAGCAGTTTTGAGCTGTTTGGCAAAGTGGGGCTCTACTATATTATGTTTTTGGCAGGACTGGAAATGAATATGGGAGACTTCAAGCAGAATCGGGGCAAGGCCCTGGTGCTGGGATTGCTGGCTTTTGTGGTACCTATTGTGATAGGTTTTGTGGCGAATGTGGCTTACCTGAAGTATGGAGTGCTTACTTCTGTCTTGCTGGCCAGTATGTATGCTTCACACACGTTGGTGGCCTATCCCATCGTAATCAGGTATGGCGTGTCCCGGCATCGCAGTGTGAGCATTGCAGTAGGGGGTACGGCTGTGACTGATACGCTGACGTTGCTGGTGCTGGCCGTTGTCGGGGGAATGTTTAAAGGAGAGTCCGACGGACTGTTCTGGCTTTGGTTGGTTATTAAGGTGCTCTTTTTAGGGGCTGTGATTATCTATAGTTTCCCACGCATCGGCCGGTGGTTCTTTCGTCGGTATGACGATAATGTGATGCAGTTTATCTTTGTATTGGCCATGGTCTTTCTGGGTGCCGGACTCATGGAATTTGTGGGTATGGAGGGCATTTTGGGAGCTTTCCTGGCCGGACTGGTGTTAAACAGGCTGATACCTCATGTGTCGCCATTGATGAATCACTTGGAGTTTGTAGGTAATGCGCTCTTTATTCCTTATTTCCTGATTGGGGTGGGCATGCTTATTGATATCCATGTAATATTGGGAGAAGGCGATGCATTGAAAGTGGCTGGCGTGATGATTGTAATGGCATTGTCGGGCAAATGGCTGGCTTGCTGGCTGACGCAGAAGATTTATCGCATGTCGGCTGTAGAGCGTGAATCGATGTACGGTTTGAGTACTGCACAGGCAGCCGCTACGCTAGCTGCGGTACTGGTGGGTTATAATATCATTCTGCCTAATGGAGAACGGCTACTGAATGATGATGTGTTGAACGGCACTGTGCTGCTGATATTGGTGACGTGTGTGGTGAGTTCTTTTGTTACTGAGCGTGCTGCCAAGAAAATAGCGATGGAGGAGGCTCAGCCGGAAGTGGACCGTTCGCGCGAACCTGAAAAGATTTTGATTCCCATAGCCAATCCGGATACTATAGAAGATTTAATCAGTCTGTCACTGGTTATTCGCGACCCGAAGCAAAAGGATAACCTGTTGGCGCTGAATGTGGTAAATGATAATAATCAGTCGGAACAGGTGAGTGTACGTGGCAAACGGTATCTGGAGAAGGCTGCTATGATTACAGCATCTGCCGACGTGGCGCTGCAGCAGATTAGCCGCTACGACCTGAATATTGCGGCGGGCATCATTCATACTGCCAAGGAATATGGGGTGACGGATGTAATTATCGGTCTGCACCGGAAGGTGAACATTGTAGACTCCTTTTTCGGTATGCTTACGGAAAGCTTGCTGAAGGGATTGCACCGGGAAGTGATTGTATCCAAGTTCCTGATTCCCATCAATACACTGCGTCGTATCATAGTAGCAGTGCCGCCTAAGGCTGAGTATGAAGCAGGTTTCCAAAAGTGGGTGGAGCACTTTTGCCGTATGGGTGGAACGTTGGGATGCAGGGTGCATTTCTTTGCCAATGAGGAAACAACCGTACGACTGCAAGCGTTGATTAAAAAGAAACATGGCCAGACGCTGACCGATTTTTCGCTGCTGGATGACTGGGATGATTTGTTGATTTTGACCGGGCAGGTGAGCTATGATCATTTATTGGTGATAGTCAGTGCCCGTAGGGGCTCCATCTCGTACGACAGTTCGTTCGAGAAGCTTCCTATGCAATTGGGTAAGTATTTTGCTAACAATAGTTTGGTGGTAGTTTATCCCGATCAGTTGGGCGAACCGGATGTGTTGTCATTTTCTAACCCTCGGGGGGATAATGAACATTATGAAAAGGTGGGCAACTGGTTGTATCACTGGTTTAAGAAAGAATAAAAGAAAGAGATGATGAACGGAGATTATCCAGAATGGCAGCAGCGCACGCAACTGCTGCTGGGAACTGAGAAAATGGAACGTCTGCGCCGTGCACATGTGTTGGTGGTTGGGGTAGGCGGTGTAGGAGCGTATGCTGCCGAGATGATTTGCCGTGCGGGGGTGGGACGGATGACGTTGGTGGATGCCGATACGGTACAGCCTACCAATATCAACCGGCAATTACCTGCGCTGCATTCCACTTTGGGACAGCCTAAAGTGGAGGTGTTGGCCACCCGGCTTCGTGATATCAATCCAAAACTGGAACTTACGTTGCATCCGGTGTTTCTGAAAGACGAACAGATACCGGCACTGCTGGATGAGGCTTCTTATGACTTTGTGGTGGATGCCATTGATACGCTGGCTCCTAAATGTCATTTGATTATGGAAACCATGAAACGGCATATCCGGATAGTGTCTAGCATGGGGGCAGGAGCTAAAAGCGATATTACGCAAGTGCGGTTTGCCGATCTGTGGGATACGTATCATTGTGGATTGAGCAAGGCTGTGAGAAAGCGGTTGCTGAAGATGGGCTTCAAACGGAAGCTGCCTGTGGTATTCAGTACTGAACAGGCCGATGCAAAGGCGGTGATTTTGACCGATGAAGAGCAAAACAAGAAGTCCACGTGTGGCACAGTGAGTTACATGCCGGCAGTATTTGGCTGCTATTTGGCAGAATACGTTATCCGTAAAATTTGAATCTCTTTGTTTACATTTAATTCTCACTATTATACATGATACAGTTACGGGGAATAACCAAAAGTTTTGGCAGTTTGCAGGTATTGCGAGGAATAGACTTGGAGATAGAGCAAGGTGAAGTGGTGAGCATTGTGGGACTCAGTGGGGCCGGAAAAACGACTTTGCTGCAGATTATGGGTACCTTGGACCGTCCGGATACGGGACTGGTGGTAATCAACGGCATCGAGGTGAATCGTATGAAGGAAGCTGAACTGGCTGCCTTTCGTAACCGTCACATTGGCTTTGTGTTTCAGTTTCACCAGCTTTTGCCGGAGTTTACAGCGGCAGAGAATGTTATGATTCCGGCTTTGATAGCAGGCATGAAGCAAGAAGAAGCACATGCAGCAGCCGTAAAAATGCTCACGATGTTGGGCTTGGCTGAAAGAGCAGACCATAAACCCGACGAGCTGTCGGGAGGAGAAAAACAGCGGGTGGCTGTGGCCCGTGCTTTGATCAACCGTCCGGCTGTGGTGCTGGCTGATGAGCCATCGGGCAGTCTGGATACGCATAACAAGGAGGAATTGCATCAGCTCTTTTTCGATTTGCGCGACAAATTGGGACAGACTTTTGTTATTGTGACACATGATGAGGGACTGGCACAACTGACCGACCGTACCATTCATCTGAAAGATGGTGAGGTAGTGAACAGTTAGTACAATAATACTGATTTTACCATGTTGTATTATATCAAAAAGTATCCGGTATCACTGTTGGTTATTGCTGCGGTGATTTACCTGTCGTTTTTTAAACCGCCCGAAGCGGAATCGGTAAACATTCCAGGCTTGGATAAGGTGGTGCATATGTGTATGTATATGGGCATGTCGGGTATGCTTTGGGTGGAGTTTTTGCGGGCACACCGGCAACGAAGGGTGCCTCAGTGGCATGCATGGGTAGGAGCTTTTCTCTGTCCGGTATTATTTAGTGGTGTGGTGGAATTGCTGCAGGCGTATTGTACCACCTACCGCGGAGGTGACTGGTGGGATTTTGCAGCCAATACAAGCGGAGCACTGCTGGCTTCGCTCGTAGGCTGGATGGTGCAGCGCAGCACTCAGAGATAATCTACAATGCTGCTCAGTTTAATGCCGTTGGATCCTTTGATCAGGATGGTTTTACCTTGCGGCTTCTGCTGCTGTAGGGCGGTTATCAAAGCCGGGGCATCGGGATAGGTGAGGTAGGTGTGTCGGGTAGCGGCAAATTGGCTGCCTACCAGAATGACATCGGTAAACCGGCAACTTTCCAGGTAATCTATGATGGCCTGGTGTTCGGCCGCACTTTCTGCACCTAGTTCTCTCATATCGCCCAAAATGAGCATCTTTTGTTCGGCCTGCATGCGGTAGAAGTTGCCGATGGAGGCTTTCATGCTGGTGGGGTTGGCATTATAGGCATCGATGATGAGCAGATTATCGGCCGTCTGCTGCAATTGCGAACGGTTGTTGCGTGGGGTGTATGCTTGCAGAGCATGGTTAATCTTTTCGGGCTCTACCCGGAAGAAAGTACCCACGGTAATGGCTGCCAGTACGTTGCAGAAATTATATTCACCGATGAGGCGGGTATTTATCTGATAAGAAACAGCCTCTTGAGCCGACTGCCACTCCAAGGATAGATAGGGTGACTGTCCGATAACTCGACCGCTCACGGTATTCTCTTTTCCGGAACCATAGTATTGAATAGCCAGTCCGGTAGCCATGTTGGGTAAATAGGGGCTGTCGTGGTCTACGAAGACCGTGGCTTGACCGCGGGTTCTAAGGTAATCGAATAACTCTCCTTTGGTGCGTATCACCCCTTCCAATGATCCGAATCCTTCTAAATGGGCTTTCCCTACATTGGTAATGAGTCCGTAGTTAGGTTCTACAATGTCTACTAGTTCTTTGATATCGCCGGGATGGCTGGCCCCCATTTCGATGACTGCCAATTCATGGTTGGGCTGAAGCCGCAGCAACGTGAGTGGCACGCCGATATGGTTGTTCAGATTACCTTCTGTGAACAGTAAATTGTATTTTTCAGCCAATACAGCTGCTAACAGTTCTTTTGTAGTAGTTTTTCCGTTGGTACCGGTTATGCCGATGACGGGAATACCCAACTGTAGGCGGTGATAGTGGGCCAATAGCTGCAAGGTATGCAGTGCATGATCTACCAGAATATAGCGTGTATCATTTTGAGGCACGTATTCTTTTTCGTCTACGATGGCATAGCGGCAGCCGCTTTCCAGTGCTTTGGCTGCAAAAGCATTTCCATTAAAATGATCGCCTTTGAGAGCAATAAACAGTGAGCCCTCGGGGCAATGACGGCTGTCGGTAGTTACTCCGTGGCACTCCTTGAACAGCTGATAGATTGTTTCCAGTTCCATTTGATAGGGTTGTTTTTTTAATCGGGCAAAGATAGCATATCTTTTTTGCTTCTTTGTGACGGCTGAACCGCTTTTTTGCCTAAATTTGCAGAAGTATTGAAACTGAAATAGAAACGCTTATGCAATCATTGAAAGCCAATAACAATATAAACGTGAATGGTGCTTTGCTGGACCTTTCTTCTCCTTGTGTGATGGGTATTCTGAATGTGACACCCGACTCGTTTTATGCAGGTAGCCGGATGCAGACCGAGGCAGATATTGAGCACCGTACGCGGCAAATTCTGCAGGAAGGGGCAGCCATTATTGATGTAGGTGCTTACTCTTCCCGCCCGAATGCTGAACATGTGACACCGCAAGAGGAAATGGATCGTTTGCGTTGGGGATTACAGATACTTCGCCGCACGGCGCCCGATGCTGTGGTATCTGTAGATACTTTTCGTGCAGATGTGGCCCGTATGTGTGTAGAGGAATATGGGGTAGCTATTATCAATGATATAGCTGCCGGCGAAATGGATCCGGATATGTTTCGTACGGTAGCCGAACTGAATGTGCCTTATATCATGATGCACATGCAGGGTACGCCTCAAAACATGCAGTTGAACCCTCATTATGACAACCTGATGAAGGAGGTATTCCTTTATTTTGCTGAAAAGGTGCAGCGCCTGCGCGACTTGGGGGTAAAAGATATCATTCTGGACCCGGGTTTTGGTTTCGGTAAAACGTTGGAACATAATTATGAATTGTTGGCTCATCTGGAGGAATTCAGAATTTTTGAACTGCCTCTGCTGGTAGGTGTATCGCGTAAATCTATGATTTATCGTCTGCTCGACAGCACGCCTCAAGAGGCATTGAACGGCACCACGGTGCTTCATACCATCAGCTTGCAGAAGGGGGCAGATATTCTGCGCGTACACGATGTGCGCGAAGCGGTGGAAACCCTGCGGATTGTAGAGGCGATGCATCGCAATGCCTGCCATGAATAATTCCGTTTCTTTTTTTTAACCATACATCTTTACTGCTGTGTTTATCGAATTTGGAATAAAAGATTTTATCGACATCTTGCTGGTGGCTTTCTTGCTTTATTATACTTATAAGCTGATGAAGGCTTCGGGATCTATCAATGTATTTACCGGAATTCTGGTATTTATTATGCTGTGGCTGATTGTGTCTCAGGTACTGGAGATGAAGCTGCTGGGGTCAATTTTCGATAAACTGGTCAGTGTGGGAGTGTTGGCTCTGATCGTATTGTTTCAAGAAGAAATACGTCGTTTCCTGCTAACGCTGGGTTCGCATAGCCATGCCAGTAGGTTGATCCGTTTCTTTACGGGTGGCGACAAGGAAGAAATGGGGCATGACGACATCATGCCTATTGTGATGGCTTGCATGAGTATGGGCAAGCAGAAAGTGGGAGCACTGATAGTGCTGGAGCATAATCTGCCGTTGGATGATGTGGTGCGCACCGGCGAGGTGATTGATGCCAATATCAACCAGCGTTTGATAGAAAATGTGTTTTTCAAGAACAGCCCGTTGCACGACGGGGCTATGGTGGTAAGCAAGAAGCGGATTAAGGCCGCAGGATGTATCTTGCCCGTGTCGCATAATTTGGATATCCCCAAGGAACTGGGACTTCGTCATCGGGCTGCCATGGGTATTTCGCAAGTATCGGATGCACATGCCATCATCGTATCCGAAGAAACCGGTGCCATTTCCGTGGCTTATAAGGGGCAGTTCTATTTGCGGTTGACTGCCGAAGAATTGGAAAGCCTGCTCACTAAGGAAGTATAGGGCTTACTGTCTGCAAATAGGAAAAGATACTTTTCCAGCGGGGAAAGTATCCTTTTTCCTTGTTTTTTGTACAGAAATGCTTAGTTTTCTGTACACTGTGTACAATATTACATGCTTTAGAATGATTTTACCTAGTGTGGTATGCTAAAGACTGCTACTTTTGTTCGCAATCTTCAAATCATGGAAAATATAATATTGTATGTCTAGAAAAACTTATAAAATAGTTTGTGTGGTTGGTTTATTACTAATCACTCAGTGGGTGTTGGCGCAGCGCGATACGGTGTCGCTAAATTTTGGTTGGCAGTTTCAACTGAATGATTCGGTGTTTAAAGAGTCGGTACAAACGGTAAACTTACCTCATGATTTTCAGATAGGTCAGCCTTGGATAGCTCCGGATAAGAATGAAAGACCTGACCACAGTGATATGGCTGCCAATGTAAGAAGCAGACTATCATCCAGAGGTTTCAAGGAAATGGGTGTAGGTTGGTACAGGAAGATGCTTCGTGCAGAAAAAGCCTGGCAGGGACAACGCATCGTGCTGGATTTTGGCGGCATCATGCTGGTGGGCGACGTGTATCTCAATGGAAAACGGATTGGTGGAACTGAGTATGGCTATGTGGGATTCGAATTGGATATTACCCACTTGATAGACTGGGATGCGGAGAATGAAATAGTGGTTCGCGCCGATACTCGCAATCCGGAGAATTCTCGTTGGTATACCGGGGGCGGACTGATTCGTGGGGTTAATCTTATTACTTACCCGAAGGACAGCTATTTCGTACGACACCCGTTGCACATTACCACGCAACTAGATGGTAAGGTGGCCATAGCAAGTGAGGTGTATATGGACGACAAGCAGAGGAAAGAGGCCGTGTTCTGCGCCCGTATTTTCGATGCGCAGGGGAATGAAGTGGCTGCTGGCCGTACTTGCTACCCATACGACCGCCGCCGCAAATTGCGCATCTATCAGTTGGACACTTTGCAAGTGCAACATCCTACGCTGTGGAGCTGTGAACAACCCTACCTTTATACGGCAGAGGTGACGCTCTATGGGAACGACGGACAGGTGCTGGATAAAGTGACCGAGCGTTTTGGAATACGTTCCATAGCATACGACCCTTCGTATGGATTTAAACTGAATGGAAAGAAAGTGCTGTTGAAGGGAATAGCCAATCATCACGACTTGGGAGCCCTGGGAGCGGCTGCTTATCCGCGCGGCATAGAAAAACGGATAAAACTGCTGAAGGATTTCGGATTCAATCATATCAGGGCATCTCACAATCCCTACAGCGAGGAGTTCTACCATCTGTGCGATGAATACGGTATATTGGTGGTGGATGAACTCTATGACAAATGGCTGACACGATATGCAGGAGGCAGAACGGACTGGATGAATCTGTGGCAATATGATGTGGTGGAGTGGGTGAAGGCACATCGGAACCATCCGTCTGTAATCATGTGGAGTCTGGGCAATGAACTGCAGACGTATGCCGACCTTCCTTTTAATGATTATGGGGTGACTCCGTATCGCCTGCAAAGGGAATTGCTGCATACGTATGATACTTCACGTCCGGTTACTGTGGCCATGCATCCACGGGGCCGCAGTTTCGAGACCGACAGTATTCCTTGTGAACTGGCTAAGATTACCGATATTCAGGCATACAATTACCGCTATATGTATTTCCCGGGCGATGGCAAACGCTATCCTTATATGAACTTTTATCAGAGCGAGGCCAATCGTTCGGCCATGGGGCCCAACTTCTTTGAAATGGACTTGAACCGGGTAATCGGTCTGGCATATTGGGGCATGATAGACTACATCGGCGAGTCAAGAGGATGGCCTGCCAAGGGATGGACGGACGGTGTGTTCGACAGGGCACTGAACCCCAAACCGCTGGCCTGGTTCCTGAAATCCATGTTTACGGATGAACCTGTGGTACATCTATCTGTGGTGGAAGACCGTACAGAAGATATGGTATGGAACGGTGTGCAGTTTACCGGTGATGTGATGACCGGTCATTGGAACCGCGAACCAGGAAAGGCCTATACGCTGTATGCCTATACCAATGCTGATGAGGTGGAATTGCTCGTCAATGGCAAAAGCCTGGGAGTAAAACCCAACGATAAGCGGAATCCTAAAACTCGCAATAAAATCAAGTGGGAGAATGTGGTGTATCAGCCCGGCAACATACAGGCCATAGCGCGTACCGACGGAAAGGTGGTGGCACGCTATAAGGTGGAAACTGCAGGGAAAGTGGCGAAAATAAAACTGGAACCCGAGGCCATAAACTGGAAGGCCGATGGTATGGATTTGCAGCATATCCGGGTGACGGCAGTAGACAGCAAAGGACGGCAAGTGCCCATGGAGAATGGCAGCGTGTCGTTTACGGTAAGTCCGGGTGCTGAAATCGTGGCTGTGGATAATGGAGATATGACAAGCCATGAAATCAATACGTTGCCGCACATTCAGATGCATCGGGGAACTGCCCTCGTGGTTATCAGAGCTGGACATCAGCCGGGCAAGGTGCAGCTACGGGCAGAACTGAATTCTAAAAACGTGAATAAGAAAATAGCAGCTAAGTGTGAATTGACACTGCAGTAATCGGTAATTTTAAAATAGTCGGATAGAATGAAACGGATAATGAAACGGATGTTAGGTTGGCCACTCATGTTGGCTATGGTGGGGTGGCTGGCTGCACAGCCTGTGCAGGCCAAGGAGGTGTTTCCGGACGGAACGGAAATACCGGCTTGGTTTCGTGAAGCTACACCGCGTGCATTGAAACAATTGGGCAAACTGTATGATGTAACTGCCCATGGAGTGAAGAACGACAGTACATTGATGCAGACAGAGGCCCTACAGGCGGTAATCGATGAGGCTGCTGCCCAGGGAGGAGGTGTGGTGTATCTTCCGCAAGGTACTTTCTTGAGTGGTTCGTTGTTTTTCAAGCCTGGTACGCATCTGTATCTTGAAAAAGGAGCGGTGCTGAAAGGAAGCGATGATATCAGTGATTTTGCCTTGCTGGAAACCCGTATGGAGGGTCAGAACCTCACTTATTTTGCAGCTTTGGTCAATGCTTGCGGAGTAGATGGATTTACTTTGACCGGAGAGGGTACTATTAACGGTAATGGCTTGCGTTACTGGAAATCGTTCTGGCTGCGCAGAAAGGTGAACAGAAATTGTACCAATCTGGAGGAATTGCGTCCGAGACTTGTGTTTATATCCGATTCGAAGGATGTTGAGTTATCAGGCGTTCGCCTGGAAAATTCTCCTTTCTGGACTACACACTTGTATCGTTGCCAGCGGGTGAAACTGCTGAATCTGGATATTTTTGCACCGGCAGCTCCCGTCAAGGCACCCAGTAGTGATGCCGTAGATGTGGATGTGTGTACCGATGTGCTGATAAAGAACTGCCGCCTTTCCGTGAACGACGATGCAGTGGCCTTAAAGGGAGGAAAAGGTCCTTGGGCCGATCGTGATATGGTAAACAACGGCTCTAACCGTAACATTCTGATAGAGGATTGTGTGTACGGCTTCTGCCACAGTATGCTGACCTGCGGCAGTGAGTCCATACATAATCACAATATACTGATGCGAAGAATTCAGGTGGAGCAAGCACAGCGGGTACTGTGGTTGAAAATGAGACCCGATACCCCACAGCATTATGAATACATCACCGTGGAAGATATAAAGGGCAGTGCCAACAGTTTGCTGTACATCAAGCCGTGGACTCAGTTCTTCGATTTAAAGGGTAGAAAAGATATTCCTCTGTCTTATTCAGACCATGTAACGCTGAGGAATATCCACCTAGATTGTAAGAAAGCTATCGATGTACAAAAGAATGAAGACCAGTATCGTTTGTCTGATTTTGTGTTGGAAAATTTACATTTAACTTCTGAAAAGGAATCAGATTCTTTATCGGGGTTGGTAAATGGATTGGTGATGAAGTCGGTGAATATAATACAGTAATCTTTTTTGTCAATTTGTATTGTCTGCTACCATGAAAAAAATATTTTTGACTATGGCTTGTGCCTGCTGTTGCTGCACGGCTTCTTTGGCTCAGTTCGGACAATGTACTCCCTCGGAAAGATGGACTTATACAGACGCTCAGACCGGAAATAAAATCACGGTCTTGACCGATACTTTAAAGAATGATCGCTTCCTTTATCAGACCGACCCCATGTGGACGGCTGATGGTAAATATCTGTTGTTCCGTTCTTCCAGCAGAGGGGACGGAACCATGGTGGAACGTACGCAGCCCAATGGAGAAAAGAAAAAGTGGAAGCCTACCCAGATTTATTTTATAGAGATGGCTACGGGAAAAATCATTCAGGCTACAGAAGGGGCTGATTTAGGCAATGCTTTTTTGGCTAATCGCTCGAACAAGTTGTTTATCAGCCGCAATGAAAATCATCAATGGAAGTTGTATGTGATGGACTTGGACCGTTTCTTCGCAGATGTGGAGCATGATAAAGTAGGAAAACCTGCCAAGTATGAAAAACTAATTGGAATTTTCCCCGCGGAAATGGGGCGTCCGGGTGGCTATGCAGTAGATTGCATGGATGACTATGCTTATATTACCGTGGAACGTGAGGGTACTGAGGAGGAAAAGGAACGGATGATGAAAAATGCCTTCTTGCCTGAGACTAACCAGCCGGTAAAGATTAAGCCTACACTTTGTGGAATCAGAAAAATGAACCTACAGACTGGCGAAGTGACTAAAGTGATTGATACGGAATTTAAAGTGGGACACATACAAGCCAGCCGTTTTACACCGGGAGAAATCGTGTTCTGCAACGAGACTGGCGGTGATGCCCATCAGCGTATGTGGTATTGCACAGCAGACGGAAAAGTATTCAAACCTTTGTATAAGGAAACGGCTCTTGACTGGGTTACTCATGAGACGTTTGCCACTAAGGATTATGTGTATTTCAATATTCTGGGCTTCTTGCCCCGGTTGCGTAAGCAGGCAAACGGTATTTATCGTATAAACCTGCGTACGGATGATGTGGAGCAAATAGGACAGGTGGAAATGGAAAAAGACCGCTGTGCGATAGATGGACAACTGGTGGGAAGGGGCTTTTGGCATTGCAATGCCAGCCGTGACAACCGTTGGGCAGCGGGTGATACGTTTGGTGGAAATGTATGGATGATGAATGTAGCTACAGGTGAACGGCATTGGTTGGTGTCCGATACCAAGATGCGTCCCGACCATGCGCATCCCAGTTTCAGTCCGGATGGCACTAAGGTGCTTTTTCAGTCGGGACATTTTACCAACGGCAAACGGCTGAATCTGATGATGGTGGACATAACGAACTATGAATAACAAGTGAAAAGTGTATCCCTATAGCGGCACCGGCTGCCGGAATTCAAGGAAAATCTGATGCAATGAAATATAAAGTTAAGAGTTTGAAAGAAGCGGACAACGCTTTGTCGAGAACCCTTTTGCTCTTGTCATTTGTTTGGGTAGCCTGTATGGCTCAGGCACAGAGCGTCGGGGTGAGTGGACTGAATAAACGTCAGTTCAACAAATATTGGAAAGTAGAATCCGAGTCGCCCAACTATGAAGTGTCTTTTCGGGGAGATACGGTAGAAGTCGTATCTCCTAAGGGACTGACTCTTTGGAGAAAGGAAAAGATGGCAGGCAAGGTAACGATTGAATACGATGCTTGTGTGGTGGTGGAAAATGAAAACGACCGTCTGAGTGATTTGAATTGCTTTTGGATGGCTTCTGACCCGAAATATCCCGATAATCTCTGGAAGCGGGAGAAGTGGCGTAGCGGAATTTTTGTGAATTGCTATTCTCTGCAGTTGTATTATTTAGGTTATGGGGGAAATTACAATTCCACGACTCGCTTCAGGAGGTATACAGGCAACGAGCAAGGAGTTACGGATGCGCAGGCCAGGCCTGCTGTATTGTGCGAATATACCGATTCGGCTCATCTGCTGAAACCTAATCATTGGTATCACATCAAAATTACTAATGATAATAATCGCGTGAGTTATTACATCGACGGAAAGCGTCTAGTGGATTTTCGCGATCCTCAACCGTTGCAAGAAGGATGGTTTGGGTTCCGTACTACCTTGTCGCGCACACGCATCACCAATTTCAGGTATGAATCAGCTCCGTTACAGCCTCAGGAAGTGCCTTTGCATTGGGTTGGCGATGTGCCTCAAGCAGATAAACCGGTAAGTTTCGGTATTCCTTTCGCCCAAGGTGAATTGCTTTCAGGGCAGGGGCTGGAGTTGCGTACAGAGGATGGAAAGCACCTTCCTGTAGATACTTGGCCACTGGCCTACTGGCCGGACGGCTCGGTGAAATGGAGTGGTGTGGGAACAGTGATTCCGGCTGGAACGGCCAAACTTTCTGCGGTAAAGGGTGCAGGCAAGTCTTTTAAAAAGCAACCGCAGGATGTTGGCGTAATGGTAAAGGAAACGCCGCAAGGAATTCAGATTACTACCGGTGAGGTGACTGCCTTTATTCCCCGTCAGGGAGCGTATTTGCTGGATAGCCTGTTTTATCAGAAAACCAAGGTAGGAGAGAAAGTCCGGCTGTTTTGCCAGACCCAAAGCGAACCTTTACTGCCGTCTACTTCACAACTTACGTTTGATTCTTTTACCAGTATTCTACAGTCGGCAGAGGTAGAGCGTGTGGGAACGATGCGGGCATCCGTGAAACTTTCCGGTATGCATGGCAATTCTTCCGGACGTAAGTGGCTTCCGTTTGTGGTACGTCTTTATTTCTATGCCGGTAGCGAACAGGTGAAGATGGTGCATAGCCTGGTTTATGACGGTGATTCTTCCAAAGATTTTATCCGAAGTTTGGGCGTGCAGTTGGAGGTACCTATGCGTGAGGCTTTGTATAATAGGCACGTGGCTTTTTCTTGTGCCGACGGAGGGGTGTGGAGTGAACCTGTGCAGCCGTTGGTGGGGCGTAGAATATTGACTTGGGGAGATAAGCAAGGTAGCGGGCCGCTGATGCAACAGCAGCAGATGGAGGGAAAACGCATTCCTGCCTATGAAACTTTTGATGAGAAGAACCGGAAACTGCTGGACCATTGGGCTTCTTGGGATGGTTATCGGCTGTCGCAAGGCTCGGCTGATGCATTCTCTATCCGTAAACGTGCCAATGCCAACAATCCTTGGATAGGAACTTTCTCTGGCACACGGAGTGAAGGCTATGCTTTTGTGGGAGATGTGTCCGGCGGAATGGGGCTGGCTTTGCACGATTTCTGGCAGTCGTATCCGTCGGCTCTCGAAGTGTCTGATGCCAGACAAGAGAAGGCCTTGCTTACCGCCTGGCTATGGAGCCCTGATGCAGAGCCGATGGATTTGCGCCATTATGATAACGTGGCTCATGATTTGAATGCCAGCTATGAAGATGTACAAGAGGGGTTGAGTACACCTTACGGCATTGCACGTACACATACCTTAACTCTGGTGCCTCAGGGTGGCTATCAGGGAAAGGCTGATTTCGCACGGAAAGCTCATTCTGTCACAGCATTGTCTGTACTGCTGCCTACTCCGGAATACTTGCATCGGCAGGAAGCTTTTGGCATATGGAGTTTGCCGGATAGAACCAATGCTTTCCGTTCTCGGGTAGAAGACCGTCTGGATGCCTATATCGACCTTTATCAGAAGGCGATAGAGCAGAATAAGTGGTATGGTTTTTGGAATTACGGAGATGTGATGCATGCTTATGACCCTGTTCGCCATAGCTGGCGTTATGACATTGGTGGATTTGCCTGGGACAATACTGAATTGGCTTCCAATATGTGGCTTTGGTATAATTTCTTGCGGACGGGCAGAGCGGATATTTGGAAAATGGCCGAAGCAATGACCCGACACACGGCCGAAGTGGATGTGTATCATATAGGGCCGAACGCAGGACTAGGCAGCCGTCATAATGTAAGCCATTGGGGCTGTGGAGCTAAAGAGGCACGTATCAGCCAGGCTGCCTGGAACCGGTTTTATTATTACCTCACTACAGATGAACGCTGTGGTGACCTGATGACTGAGGTTAAAGATGCAGATTTGAAATTGTACACGCTCGACCCTATGCGTTTGGCTCAGCCCCGTGAAATGTATCCTTGTACGGCTCCGGCCCGTTTGCGTATCGGGCCTGATTGGTTGGCCTATGCAGGTAACTGGATGACTGAATGGGAACGTACGGGCAATCTGAAATATCGCGATAAGATTCTAACAGGGATGAAAAGTATCGCAGCCTTGCCCAATCGTATTTTTACCGGGCCGTTGGCTTTGGGGTATGATCCTGCAACGGGGATAATTACCACTGAATGCGACCCCAAATTAGAAACTACCAATCATTTGATGGCTATTATGGGGGGATTTGAGGTGATGAACGAAATGATGCGGATGATTGACTTTCCGGATTGGAGGGATACTTGGCTTGATTTTGCTTTGCACTACAAACAGAAGGCATGGGAGTTGAGAAAGAACCGTTTCCGTATTTCCCGTTTGTTGGGGTATGCTGCGTATCACACCTGTAATTTCCGGCTGGCTCACGAGGCTTGGACAGACTTGTTCACACGCTTGGAACATACACCGGCTCCTCTGTTCAGGGTAGAGAAAGTGTTGCCTCCGGAAGTGCCTGCACCACTGGATGAATGTAAAAGTATCAGTACCAATGATGCTGCTCTGTGGAGTCTGGATGCCATCTATATGCAGGAAGTGATTCCTATGGCGGATGAATGATTTCACTCTTGTATAAAAGTGAGAGATATTGGGATAGAACTATAAACGGCACTGCCGTTTGTATAAGCAGCACCGTCGTTTATATAAACGCCATCGCCGTTTGTACAAACGGCAGTGCCGTTTATAGTTTGCAAACCAGTATCTGAGTGTAGGTTGCAGGCCTTTTCAGAACCACTTTATCTTTCTGAAAATAACGAAAGCCAATGCAGATAAAGCGATAGACGCTAAAATGATAAAGCTAAACGCGTGCGGCAAGGCATCTGCGTGCACATCTACGTTCATTCCATAGAAACTGGCTATCAATGTGGGTACCATCAGAATGATGGAAATGCTGGTCATACGCTTCATGATGGTATTCACGTTATTGGATATGATGGAAGCAAAGGCATCCATGGTTCCGGTTAAAATATCGCTGTAGATATTAACCATGTTATAAGCCTGCTTTAATTCAATGACTACATCTTCTATCAAATCACGGTTTTTATAGTCTTTTTCCTGAAAGATACTTTGCAGCTTGCCTATCATCACTTCATTCCCACGAATGGACGTATTGAAATACACCAGTGTTTTTTGCAGTTTCATCAATCTTAGCAAGTCCTCATTACGTATGCTTCTTTCCAACTCTTTTTCTGCGGCAGTTACATCATTATTTATCTGTTTCAGATACTTCAGGAACCATACAGTGGATGAGTAGATAAGCCGTAAAATCAATTCAAATTTATTAGGCACAATCACCCCTTTCCGGCGTGTGTGAGCAATGAAATCGGGAATCATTTCCGTAGAATGATAACACACGGTTACAATGATTTCATTGTTTGTAATGATACCGATGGGTACTGTGATGTAAGGAATGCTACCTTGCTGTTGCAGCGGGATGCGTATAATGGTGAGTAGCCAATTATCTTCCGTATCGGTACGCGGACGTTCGTCAATATCGGCGATATCTTCTAAAAAAGATTCGGGAACTTTTAATTCTTTCGTCAGAAAATCAAAATCACTTTGGTCGGGGGATTCTACATTTACCCAGCAGTTTGGCATCCATTGCGGCTTTTCTACAAAGCCATTTTCACAATAAAGATATTTTCTCATCTTATTGCCTCCTTTCGTTCGTTTATATCCGTACAGAGGCATTCAGAGTGGTGATTGCCTTGTAGGATCAGTTAATACTATTGCACGTTCGTAGATTTGAATCGTCCATTTCTATAGATAATTGTTTGTTTTTAACCGTACAAAAGTATATAAATCCAGTAAAGGAAAGGCAGAAGTGCAGAGGCTTTTATGTTTTTTTTGAGTTTCTAGAGTTCTAATATTCTTTTGCGATATTCAGAAGCTGTAATTCCCATGTTTTTCTTAAAGCATCGGTTAAAATGTACGATGCTCTCAAATCCGCATTCCATGCTTATCTGTGAGATGTTGAAGGTATCATGGGCCAGCAGCTTGCAGGCATATCCTATTCGCATATCTGTAATGTACTGTATCAGAGTCTTTCCGGTATTCTCTTTGAAGAACCTGCAGAATGCCGTAGGGTTCATGGCAGCCAGGGATGAAATGTGGTCCAGAGTAATGTTTTCGGTGTATTTTTTGTTTATATAGGCTATGATTTCTCCGGCAAATAGGTGTGGAGGGCATTGTAACGGCCTTGCATGATATTCCCAATGGTGAAATCTGGACGGAAGAAGCCATCCGAGATTTGCAAACGTATATAGAATCCTACGGCATGCGGTGGTCGGTAGTAGAAAGCCTTCCTGTGTGTGAAGCTATCAAATATGCAGGTCCCGAACGAGACCGTTTGATAGAAAATTATAAAGTAAGCTTGGCTAATTTAGGAAAATGCGGAGTAAAGACTGTATGCTATAACTTCATGCCGGTTATAGACTGGGTGCGGACAGATTTGCAGCATCCCTGGCCCGACGGAACGAGCTCGCTTTATTTCGACCGACTCAGATTTGCCTATTTTGATGTGAAAATTCTGGCACGAAGCGGTGCTGCCGCTGATTATTCGGCAGAGGAACTTCGGAAGGTAGAGGAACTCGACAAGGTAATGACTCAGGAAGAAAAAGACGAATTGATAGATTCTATCATTGTGAAAACGCAGGGGTTTGTCAACGGCAACATCCGCGAGGGCGATAAGAATCCGGTGGCTATCTTCAAGCGTCTGCTGGCCTTGTATGAAGGAATAGACCGTCAGGCTCTTCGTGAAAATATGCGTTATTTCCTATCTGCCATTATGCCTGTCTGTGAAGAATATGGGGTAAATATGTGTGTACATCCGGATGACCCTCCTTTCCAGATACTCGGACTTCCCCGCATTGTTACTGATGCAGAAGATATTGCCTGGTTCTTACAGGCAGTGGACAATCCGCATAACGGCCTTACCTTCTGTGCCGGGTCGTTAAGTGCCGGAACGCATAATGACACGCGCGAACTGGCCAAGAAGTTTGCCAAACGCACTCATTTCGTACATTTGCGAAGTACCGATGCCATGCCTGGCGGAGACTTTATTGAAAGTACACATCTCACAGGCAGGGGGCATCTGTTGGAACTGATAAGAATCTTCGAAAAAGAAAATCCCGGACTTCCCATGCGTGTAGACCATGCCAGAATGATGCTGGGTGATGAAGAAATGGGCTACAATGCCGGATATTCCTTCCATGGCCGTATGCTTGCTTTGGGGCAGGTGGAAGGGCTGATGGCAGCAGTAGACGATGAATTGAGGAGGGGGCTGATATAACCTAATTTCTCTTGGATAGAAATGGGGAATGCTTGATAAAGGCCTTATTCATGCTATCTTTTATTACACTTTGCTCCGGTTCTCTAAAAAATAGAAAGGCTGGAACAAAGTGTAATGTAATACCTGAACCAAGTTTTTCTGTTAATGCTCTAAAATGAATTTCTCAGCGATGGGTAAAAATCGGTCGTGTCCTTTCACATTCAGATGGGCCGTGTCTTTTCCGGTTCCTCCTTGGAAATAGATTTTACGGAATGAGGTGCTGGCTGCGAAGATGTTGCCGTATCGTGCGGCATCGAATACAGGAATGCCGTAGCTGCCGCAGATTTGCAATATGCTATCCACTACAGCTTGCCGATGACTTCCGATGAAATTCTCGCAAGTCCATGGTGTAAAAAAGAATATTTTAGCAGTGGGATATTTTTCTATGAGTCCTTGGCATAGTATATGGAGTTTTTCTTTGAATATATCCATGCCGATAGAATCCATCCTTGCAGCATCATTATGACCGGCTATTACTACCACGTAGTCTAATGAATCTTTCATGGTTTTATAGCGCTCATACATGCCTTGTCCCCACTGTTTCAAGTCTATTGAGATGCAATTTCCATTTCTGCCGTAGTTGAAATAATGCATACCATGCTTTTGGGCGAATTTATAGTGCCAAGTGTTTTCTATTTTATCTCTATGATTGCGTACATAGCTGTCTCCGATGATTCCTATTTGCTTGCCGGCCAATAGACCGGCAGGCTTTTCTTTGGAATTTGTGACGGGAGCAAGCCGCTCGCTGACTGACTGAGTAAATGCCATACAGGCACAGCTCATCATAATTAGCATAATCAATGTCTTTTTCATCATGGTGTTTTTTATTTAAGTGTAATACTCTGCAAAATTACAAGATTTAAAGTCTCGTTATTTGTCTGTCAGTTCATAAACCTAGAAATTTGTGCGTTCAAAGTGTTGTCTTGCACAGAGGTGCAGGCTGTGGAAAAACAAAATGGATAGTTGAAAGAATTCTGACTTAATGTTAAATAACAGGGTCGATATATTGTAAATATCGGATTGTTTTTTTATATTGCGGCTGTTTCAGTGATAATAAGCTGACAATTTGTAACCCTTTTTATCCAATTATACTATGGAGATAACTTTAAGTAAGAATTTGCCTCCTTATCCTACTTTTGTAGAAGGCATCCGACGGGCGCCGGATCGTGGTTATACGCTTACACCAGAGCAGACTGCCACGGCTTTGAAGAATGCATTGCGCTATATTCCTAAAGAATTACACGAAACGCTGGCACCGGAGTTTCTGGAAGAACTTCGAATGCGAGGACGTATCTATGGCTATCGTTATCGTCCGCAAGGTGATTTGAAAGCTAAGCCTATCGATGAATATAAGGGAAAGTGTATAGAAGGAAAAGCTTTTCAGGTGATGATAGACAACAATCTTTGCTTTGACATTGCCCTTTATCCTTATGAGCTGGTGACTTATGGTGAAACAGGACAGGTGTGTCAGAATTGGATGCAGTATCGTTTGATAAAGCAATATTTGGAAGAACTGACTCAAGACCAGACGTTGGTGATAGAGAGTGGGCATCCGCTGGGACTCTTCAAGTCGAAGCCCGATGCACCGCGGGTGATTATTACCAATGCCTTGATGGTGGGGCTGTACGACAATCAGAATGATTGGCACACTGCCATGCAGATGGGGGTAGCCAATTATGGGCAGATGACAGCCGGCGGATGGATGTATATTGGTCCGCAAGGAATTGTACACGGCACATTCAATACACTGCTGAATGCCGGCAGGCTGAAGCTGGGTATTCCGCAAGACGGCAATCTGCATGGTAAACTTTTCGTGTCTTCCGGTTTGGGAGGCATGAGTGGAGCACAGCCCAAAGCTGCAGAGATGGCAGGAGCAGCAGCCATCATAGCCGAGGTGGACGCTTCCCGCATTGAAACGCGCTATCGGCAAGGATGGGTGGGGCATGTTACAGATTCTGAAGAAGAAGCTTATGAACTGGCTCGTCAGGCCATGCAGGAAAACAGAGCCGTATCTATCGCTTTTCATGGCAATGTAGTGGATTTGCTGCACTATGCGGTAGAAAAGCACATCCACATAGACCTTTTATCTGACCAGACTTCCTGCCACGCTGTATATGATGGTGGCTACTGTCCGGTAGGCATCACGTTCGAAGAGCGCACAGCTATGCTGCATAGCAATCATGACTATTTTTGCTATTTGGTGGATTCCACACTACATACGCATTATCGGATGATTAAGCTGTTGGTGGACAGAGGTACGTATTTCTTTGATTACGGCAACTCCTTTATGAAGGCTGTCTTCGATGCCGGCGTAACAGAGATAGCCCGTGGCGGAGATGCCAAGAACGGTTTCATATTCCCCAGTTATGTGGAAGATATCATGGGACCGGAGTTGTTTGATTATGGCTATGGTCCTTTCCGCTGGGTGTGTCTGAGCGGTAAGCACGAAGATTTAGTAAAGACCGACCGTGCGGCAATGGAATGTATCGACCCTACTCGTAGAGGCCAGGATTTGGATAATTATAATTGGATACGTGATGCCGAAAAGAATAATTTGGTAGTGGGCACACAGGCGCGTATTCTCTATCAAGATGCCTTGGGACGTATGCGTATAGCCCTTCGTTTCAATGAAATGGTGAGAAAAGGAGAAGTGGGGCCCATTATGCTGGGTCGCGACCATCACGATGTAAGCGGTACGGATTCTCCTTTCCGTGAAACGTCTAATATCAAAGACGGTAGTAATGTTATGGCTGATATGGCTGTGCAGTGTTTTGCCGGAAACTGTGCCCGGGGTATGAGTCTGGTGGCTCTGCATAATGGTGGCGGTGTAGGTATCGGTAAGGCCATTAACGGTGGTTTCGGTATGGTATGCGACGGCTCTGAACGGGTAGACGAAATTCTCCGCTCGGCTATGTTGTGGGATGTGATGGGCGGTGTGGCACGCCGTTCATGGGCACGGAATACGCATGCTATGGAAACTTCTGACGAATTCAACAAGACTCATGCCGATAGTTATCATATAACTATGCCCTACGTGGCTGATGATGATTTAATAAGTAAAGTAATTACCCAATCACTTTAAAAAAATCGATTAATTATGAATAGAATTATTGAATGCGTCCCCAATTTCAGCGAAGGACGCGATTTGCAGAAGATAGATAAGATAGTAGCCCCGTTTCGTGCTAAAGCGGGTGTGAAATTGCTGGATTATAGCAACGATGAAGACCATAACCGCTTGGTGGTTACGGTGGTAGGAGAACCCGAACCACTGAAAGAGGCTGTACTCGAGGCTATTGGCATGGCTGTACAACTGATTGATTTGAATCATCATCAAGGGCAACATCCCAGAATGGGAGCGGTAGATGTGGTTCCTTTTATTCCTATCAAGGGAGTAACGATGGAAGAAGCGATAGCCCTATCTAAGGAAGTGGCTGCTGAAGTGGCCAGCCGTTATCAGCTTCCGGTGTTCCTTTATGAAAAGTCGGCTTCTGCTCCGCATCGCGAGAATTTGGCAGCTGTGCGTAAAGGGGAATTTGAAGGAATGGCAGAGAAGATAAAATTACCAGAGTGGAAACCTGATTTTGGGCCGGCCGAACGCCATCCTACAGCAGGAACTGTGGCCATCGGAGCGCGCATGCCGCTGGTTGCCTATAATATTAACTTGAATACACCTAGTTTGGAAATAGCACATGATATAGCCAAGAAAATTCGTTTCATCGGTGGAGGATTGCGCTATTGCAAGGCTATGGGGGTGGAACTGAAAGAACGTGGCATCACACAGGTATCTATCAATATGACTGATTATACTCGCACGGCACTCTATCGTGCCTTTGAATTGGTGAGAATCGAAGCCCGTCGGTATGGGGTCAGCATAGTAGGTAGTGAAATCATTGGTTTGGTGCCGATGGAAGCACTGATTGATACGGCCTCTTATTACCTGGGATTGGAAAATTTCACCATGCAACAGGTGCTGGAAGCTAGGATAATGGAATAAACGCAAGGATTATGACTGAGAATCTGATAATCTTCAATGCCCGTGTGGTTACCCCGCTGGGAAGCACTGCCCGTAAGGGAGAGGAAATGTCGCACTTACAGATTTTGGACAATGCTACGGTTGAGGTAACTAATGGCTTGATTACGTATGTAGGACCGAACCGGGGCGAAGAACGGGATGGCTATTTCCATCATTACTGGCATTATAATGCCCGTGGTAAGTGCTTGCTGCCCGGATTTGTAGATTCACACACTCATTTTGTATTCGGTGGTGAGCGTGCCGAAGAATTCTCTTGGCGTTTGAAGGGGGAAAGCTATATGTCTATCATGGAGCGCGGTGGCGGCATTGTGAGCACGGTGAAGGCTACCCGCCAAACGAACTATGTAAAGCTACGCGCAAAGGCTGAAGGCTTTTTGAAGCAGATGAGTGCCATGGGAGTGACCACGGTAGAAGGCAAAAGCGGTTATGGATTGGATAAAGAAACTGAACTGCTGCAGTTGCGGGTGATGCGTAATCTGAATGAGGATGAACGTAAGCGGGTAGATGTAGTATCCACTTTTCTAGGGGCTCATGCTGTGCCCGAAGAATATGCCGGAAGAACAGACGATTATGTAGAGTTTCTGATTCGTGAGATGCTGCCTGCCGTGCGCGAAAATCAGTTGGCTGAGTTCTGTGATGTGTTTTGTGAACAAGGAGTGTTTTCCATAGAGCAGTCTCGTCGCTTATTGCAGGCGGCCCGTGACAGGGGCTTTTCCTTGAAATTACACGCCGATGAAATAGTGCCGTTGGGAGGGGCTGGTTTGGCTGCTGAACTAGGAGCAGTATCGGCCGACCACTTGTTACATGCTTCCGATGCAGATATTCGCGCTATGGCTGAAAAAAATGTAGTGGCTACTTTACTGCCACTTACGGCTTTTGCATTAAAAGAGTCTTATGCGCGAGGGCGCGAAATGATTGATGCCGGATGCGCTGTGGCATTGGCCACCGACCTTAACCCTGGAAGTTGCTTCTCGGGTTCCATACCGCTGACGTTTGCGTTGGCTTGCATTTATATGAAACTGAGTATCGAAGAAGCCATTACTGCACTTACCTTAAATGGAGCGGCTGCACTTAACAGGGCCGATTCCATTGGCAGTATAGAGATAGGTAAGAAGGGAGATTTCGTATTGCTGAATACGGATAATTATCATTTCCTGCCTTATTATATTGGTATGAATTGTGTGGCCATGACTGTGAAAGAAGGAGTGCTATATCCGGCTTCTTGAAGATGAATTTGTAGAATCTTAAATGAATAATACCATGTTAGCTGAATTAACCGTAAAAGAGTTTTTAAATAAAGTAGCCGGCAGTGACCCGGTTCCGGGTGGTGGAAGTATCGCTGCGCTGAATGGCGGGGTAGCTGCATCCCTGGCTGCTATGGTGGCCAATCTTACTATCGGTAAGAAAGGATATGAGGAAGTGGCCGATTCCATGAAGAAGATAGCCGCCACTATGTTGGAGCAGCAGTCTGTGTTCACAGCCGATATTGACCGGGATTCGGAAGCCTATGACCGTGTGTTTGCCTGCTTCAAGATGCCTAAATCTACCGATGAAGAAAAGGCTGCCCGAAGTGCGGCTATCCAAGAGGCTACCAAGCATGCAGCATGGGTGCCCATGCAAGTGGCCAGAAATGCGTACGCATTGATGCCGTTGATAGCAGAAGTGGCTCGAAAAGGTAACCGTAATGCAGTGACTGATGCCTGTGTGGCTATGATGGCAGCCCGTTCGGCTGTATGGGGCGCTTTACTGAATGTACGCATCAATTTAGGTTCCTTGAAAGACAAGGAATTGGCAGCTCAATTGCAAGCCGAAGCGGATGAACTGGAGCAGAAGGCTGGAGATTGTGAAAGGGAATTGTTGGATGAAATGATGAAGGAGTTGCGGGTATGAACAATGTGTACTTTATAGGCTCGGGCGAATTGACATTTGAGCTGATAGAGCGTATCATCAATGATAACATGAAATTGGAGTTGGCACCTGAAGCCAAGGAACGTATTCAGCGGTGCCGGGATTATTTGGATAAAAAGACAGCCTCTTCCGAAGAACCGCTTTATGGTATTACTACCGGATTTGGTTCGTTGTGTAAGAAGAGTATTTCGGTCGGTGAATTGGGCACATTGCAAGAGAATCTGATAAAAAGTCATGCCTGTAGTGTAGGGGAAGAGATTCGTCCGGTGATTATCAAGTTGATGCTGCTGCTCAAGGCACATGCTTTATCGTTAGGGCATAGTGGGGTGCAGGTGATTACCGTACAACGTATCATTGACTTTTTCAACAATGATGTGATGCCTATAGTTTATGACCGTGGGTCGTTGGGGGCTTCTGGCGATTTGGCTCCGCTAGCCAACCTTTTCCTTCCTTTAATAGGGGTAGGCGATGTGTATTATAAGGGACAGAAGCGTGAAGCGATGAGCGTGCTCGATGAATTTGGCTGGGAGCCCGTGAAACTGATGAGTAAGGAAGGACTTGCCTTGCTCAACGGTACGCAGTTTATGAGTGCCAACGGTGTGTTTGCCTTGCTTAAAGCGTTCCGTCTGTCCAAGAAAGCCGATCTTATAGCTGCTCTGTCGCTCGAAGCATTCGACGGACGTATAGATCCTTTTATGGATTGCATTCAGCAGATGCGTCCTCATAAAGGACAGATAGAAACGGGGGCCAATATGCGTAAGTTATTGGAGGGTAGTGAACTGATTCAACAGCCCACCAAGCATGTGCAAGATCCTTATTCTTTCCGCTGTATACCTCAAGTACATGGAGCTACCAAAGATGCCATACGATATGTGGCTTCTGTGCTGTTGACAGAGATTAATTCTGTAACCGATAACCCGACCATATTCCCTGATGAAGATCTTATTATTTCGGGTGGTAACTTCCATGGGCAACCATTGGCTATATCTTACGATTTTTTAGGCATTGCTTTAGCGGAATTGGGTAATATATCCGAGCGACGGGTTGCTCAGTTGATTATGGGGCTGCGTGGTTTGCCGGAATTCCTGGTGGCTAATCCGGGTCTCAACTCTGGTTTTATGATTCCACAGTATGCGGCTGCCTCTATGGTGAGTCAGAATAAGATGTACTGTTATGCAGCCAGCAGTGATTCTATAGTATCGAGCAATGGGCAGGAAGATCATGTAAGTATGGGGGCGAATGCAGCTACCAAGTTGTATCGCATCATGGATAATCTGGATCATATCTTGGCTATTGAATTGATGAATGCGGCTCAAGGCATTGATTTCCGCCGTCCGTTGAAGACATCGCCTTTACTGGAACGATTCTTGCATGAATACCGCAAGGAAGTTCCTTTTGTGAAAGATGATATCGTAATGTATAAGGAAATCCATAAGACGGTAGCTTTTCTGAACCGCATCAAGTTGGATTTCTAATCACTTTGTCTGATAAAATAACCGGCATCGCCCGGCAACTTTCATGCCACAAATTGTAGCCATAAAAGTTGCCGGGCGATGTCGGTTGTCATAGAACGTTTTCTGTTTAGTTAATGAGATGCTTAGACGCAAAAAAACAGAAAACTTTATTGAGGGTTTGAGTTTTCTTCTTATCTTTGTCCCGATTTCTTCCTATAGGGAATGGTTAATTTTTCAAGATTTAGATAAACAGATGACTATGAGTGAATACTCTAAGAACCTGTCGCCGCGCAGGGAATTGCGGCAGCGGATTGTAGAATCCGCCCTGATAGCTTTTACTACCTATGGCATCCGTAGTATTACCATGGACGAGATTGCTGCCTCATTAGGTATTTCTAAACGTACTCTTTATGAAGTTTTTTCAGATAAAGAGACATTGCTTGAAGCGTGCGTCATGAAGAGCCAAGAAGAAATGGATACATTCGTGGTGGATGTGCTGGCAAATTCTAGCAATGTACTGGAAGTGATTCTGAAGATTTTTCAGAAGAGCATCGAACGTTTTCATGCCACGAATAAGCGCTTTTTTGAAGACATTAAGAAATATCCCAAAGCCTATGAACTGATGACTAGCCGCAGAGAGAAAGATTCGGAAGAAACGATTTCTTTTTTTAAGGAAGGGGTTAGTCAAGGACTGTTCCGTGAAGATGTCAATTTTGAGATTATGGGGCTTTTGGTACGTGAGCAAATGAATCTGTTGCTGAATACGGATATATGCGATAAGTACTCTTTTCTGGCGGTATACGAATCTATTATGTTCACTTATTTGCGGGGAATATCTACGCAGAAAGGTGCTCAGGAATTGGAAAGTTTCATTCAAGAGTACCGTGGCAGACTATAGAGCGTATATGCTGCGTGGCAGATGATTCTTTCAATTAGAAAACTAAGATAAACTAAAAAACATAGAACATGAAGAAGCAGAGAGTTTTACGGTTGGATAAACTGTTGTTGGCCATTGCTGTGCTGGGACTATCAGTCTGTGCACAGGCACAGGAAGGGCAAGACTCCTTATCGATAAATTTGGATAAGGCATTGGAAATAGCTCTTAGTGACAATCCTACCATGAAGGTGGCTCAAGAAGAGGTTGCTCTGAAGAAGGTATCTCGGAAAGAGGCATGGCAATCTTTATTGCCCGAGGCCAATTTAACAGGTACAATGAATTATACCATCACAGCTCCACAGTTTAGTATTGGTGACCAGACCATCAAGATGGGAAAGGACCATTCTAATACCGCCAGTGGTGCCTTGAATATCAGTCTGCCTTTGTTTGCACCGTCTGTGTATCGGGCCATGTCGATGACCAAGACCGACATTGAATTGGCAGTGGAGAAATCGCGTGCATCCCGGCAAGACTTGGTAAATCAGGTGACAAAAGCATATTATCAATTGATGTTGGCACAAGACTCTTATGAAGTTCTTCAGCAAAGTTATAAACTGGCTGAGGAAAATTATCAGGTGGTGAATGCCAAGTTTCAGCAGGGAACCGTCAGTGAATTCGACAAAATTAGTGCAGAAGTTCAGTTGCGAAGCGTAAAGCCTAGTCTGATTTCAGCTGGCAATGCAGTAAATTTGTCTAAATTGCAACTGAAGGTATTGATGGGGATTACAGCCGATGTAAACATAGTGATAGATGACAGTTTGGCCAACTACGAAGCATCGCTCTTTGCTCAACAGTTGGAAACGGCTCATGAGGGGCTGGTCAATAATTCTACGATGAAGCAATTCGATTTGAATTATAAACTGTTGAATCAGAATATTAAGTCGCTGCGTACTAATTTCATTCCCACTATCGGGCTGAATTATCAATATCAGTATCAATCTATGAATAATGACCATTGGAATGTATTTGATTATGATTGGGCAGGTAGCTCTACCTTATCGTTCAGTGTCAGCATTCCTTTGTTCAGAGCTAGCAACTTTACCAAACTGAAAACGAACCGTATTCAGATACGTCAGCTAGAACAGAATCGCCTGGATACCGAGCGTAAGTTGAATATGCAAGCCAAGAGCTATCAAGACAACATGGCTGCCAGTTCTGAGCAAGTGTCTAGCAATAAAGAAAATGTGATGCAGGCCAAAAAGGCTGTAGAAATAGCCGGCAAACGCTATGAGGTAGGTAAAGGAACTGTGCTGGAGTTAAACAGTTCGCAGGTGCAACTTACACAGGCCGAGTTGACCTATAATCAGTCTATTTATGATTATCTGGTAGCCAAGGCCGACCTTGACCAAGTTTTAGGAAGAGATTATATAGCAAAAGAAAAGCAGAAATAAAGCAGTAACAACGATATGAAAAAAAGTGTTCAATGGATGGCCCTGCTGGCAATGGTCCTGCTGGGTGCTTGCAGCGGTGCAAAAGAGAATGATAATGCTGCACAACAAGTGGTAGAGGATAAGCCTCGTGTGAAATTAGCTAATGTATTAGCACGTCCTGTAGATCAGTTACAGGAGTATACAGCTACGGTAGAAGCAGAAGTAAAGAACAACATTGCTCCGGCATCACCGGTACGCATTGACCGTATTGCAGTAGAAGTGGGCGATCGTGTAAGCAAGGGGCAGAAGTTAGTCAGTATGGATGCAGCTAATTTGAAACAGGCCAAATTCCAACTGGATAATCAACTCATCGAATTTAAGCGGGTAGATGAATTATATAAGGTAGGAGGCGTATCTAAATCAGAATGGGATGCTGCCAAAATGGCATTGGATGTAAAGCAGACAGCGTATGATAATCTGCTGGAAAACACTTCTTTGCTGAGTCCTATAAGCGGGGTGGTTACCGCCCGTAATTACGATAATGGCGATATGTATAGTGGCGGTGAACCTGTATTGGTGGTAGAACAGATTACTCCGGTAAAACTACTGATCAATGTGTCCGAAGGGTATTTTGCGAAAGTAAAGAAGGGAGCATCGGCCAAGGTGAAGGTAGATGTATACGGTGATGAAGAATTTGAAGGTAAAATCAGTCTGGTGTATCCAACGATTGATCCGGCTACACGCACGTTCCCGGTAGAAATCCAGTTGTATAACCGTGATCAGCGTGTCCGTCCGGGTATGTTTGCTCGTGTAACCTTGAATTTCGGCACACAGAATCACGTCGTGGTACCCGATTTGGCCATCGTAAAACGTGCCGGTTCGGGCGACCGTTATGTATATGTTTATCAAGACGGTAAAGTGTCTTATAATAAAGTAGAACTGGGCCGTCGTATGGATACAGAATACGAATTGCTGTCTGGTGTAGAGAATAATGCTCAGGTCGTAGTGGCTGGTCAAAGCAAGTTGGCCGATGGTGTGGCTGTAGAAGTAGAAAAGTAAAAGAGAAAAGTAAAAGAGATTAGACTATGAGTTTATACGAAGGTGCGGTAAAAAAACCGATTATGACCTCGCTCTGCTTCTTGGCAGTGGCAATTTTTGGTCTGTTTTCCTTGTCGAAGCTCCCGGTAGACCTCTATCCGGATATCGAAACCAATACCATTATGGTAATGACTTCTTACCAGGGGGCCAGTGCTTCGGATATCGAAAACAATGTGACGCGTCCGTTAGAAAATGTGCTTAATTCAGTCAGTAACTTGAAGCACATCACTTCTCGTTCTTCCGAAAACATTTCGGTCATTACGTTGGAGTTCGAATATGGCTATGATATTGATGTGCTGACGAATGACGTTCGTGATAAACTGGATTTGGTAAGTTCATCCTTGCCCGACGATGTGGAAACACCTACCATATTCAAGTTCAGCACCGATATGATTCCTATTCTGTTGTTGTCTGTGCAGGCAGAAGAGAGTCAACCGGCTTTATATAAGATATTGGACGACAATGTGGCCAATCCGCTGGCACGTGTACCGGGGGTAGGTACGGTATCTATTACCGGTGCGCCGAAGCGTGAAATCAATGTGTATTGCGATCCCAACAAGCTGGATGCCTATAATCTGTCTATTGAAACCATCAGTAGTTTGATTGGTGCAGAGAACCGTAACACGCCGGGCGGTACGTTTGATGTGGGAAACAATACCTATTCATTGCGTGTAGAGGGTGAATTTGATGACCCTAAGCAGATGGAGAATATCGTGGTGGGTACGTATAATGGTGCATCGGTCTATCTGCGTGATGTGGCGCAAGTGGTAGACGGCATGGAAGAGCGTGCTCAGAAGACGTATAGCAACGGTGTGCAGGGGGCTATGATTGTAGTACAGAAGCAGTCTGGTGCCAATTCGGTGGCTATTTCGCAGAAAGTGGTCAGTATGCTGCCACAGTTGCAGAAATCTTTGCCTAGTGATGTGAAGTTGGGTATCATCGTAGACACCTCAGAGAATATTCTGAACACCATTGCTTCTTTGGAAGAAACCATTATCTACGCCATGCTTTTTGTGGTATTGGTGGTATTTGTGTTCTTGGGGCGTTGGCGTGCTACGGTCATTATCTGTATCACTATCCCGATGTCGCTGGTGGCTTCGTTCATCTACCTGGGTATCATCGACGGCGGTTCGTTGAATATTATCTCCTTGTCGTGTTTGTCTATTGCCATTGGTAATGTGGTGGACGATGCCATTGTAGTATTGGAGAATGTGACGACTCATATCGAACGAGGTTCTGAACCTAAACAGGCGGCTGTACATGCTACGAACGAGGTAGCTATCTCGGTTATTGCGTCTACTTTGACCATGATTGCAGTATTCTTCCCGTTGACTATGGTAAGCGGTATGTCGGGTGTGCTCTTCCGTCAGTTGGGTTGGATGATGTGCGTTATTATGACGGTATCTACCGTATCGGCTCTGTCGTTCACGCCGATGATGTGTGCGCAGATGTTGCGTTTGCAGAAAAAGCAGAGTAAGATTTTCTTGGCTTTCTATAAACCTATCGAGCGTCAGCTGGATAATTTGGATAACTGGTATTCCAATCGCTTGAATTGGGCGGTTCGTCATCGTGCAATGGTAGTGATAGGTTGTGCAGTATTGTTCTTTGTCAGTCTTTTCTGTGCCAAATATATCGGTTCGGAGTTTTTTCCGGCTGCGGATAATAGCCGTATCGGTGTGAATTTGCAGTTACCTATCGGTGCGCGGGTAGAACGTGCCGAGGCTTTATCATCCGAGTTGACCAAGTTATGGATGGAACGCTATGCAGGAGTGATGAAAGTATGTAACTATACGGTAGGGCAGGCTGACTCTGATAACACATTTGCTTCTATGCAGGATAATGGTAGCCATATCATCAGCTTTAATATCAGTTTGGTGAGTCCGGATGAACGTGAGGTTACTCTAGAGGCTGTATGTAATGAAATGCGTGAGGACTTGAAGAAATACCCGGAATTGGATAAAGCACAAGTTATTCAAGGAGGAAGTACCGGTGGTATGAGTGCACAGGCCAGTGCAGATTTCGAGGTATATGGATATGACTTTGCTACGACCGACCGTGTATCGGCTCAGTTGAAAGAACAGTTATTGAAGATAGATGGTGTGCGTGAGGTTAATATCAGCCGTCAGGATTATCAGCCGGAATATCAGGTAGACTTTGACCGTGAGAAACTGGCTTTGCATGGTTTGAATCTCTCCACTGCTTCTTCTTATTTGCGCAACCGGGTGAATGGTGCCTTGGCTTCCTTCTATCGTGAAGACGGTGATGAATACGACATCAAGGTGCGTTATGCTCCAGAGTTCCGTACCAAAATAGAAGATTTGGAAAACATCCTCATCTATACACCGTCGGGCAAGGGAGTCCGTGTAAAAGATTTAGGAAAAGTAGTGGAACGTTCAGCACCTCCTACCATCGAGCGGAAAGACCGTGAGCGTATTGTTACCGTGTCTGCTATTATTTCCGGAGCTCCTTTGGGTAATGTAGTAGCGGCAGGTAATCAGATTATTGAGAAGATGGATATTCCGAGTGGAGTGACCATTCAGGTGGCAGGTTCGTTCGAAGACCAGCAAGAATCATTCGGAGATTTGGGTACGCTGGCTGTACTGATTATCATCTTGGTATTCATTGTGATGGCTGCTCAGTTTGAATCCTTGACTTATCCGTTTATCATCATGTTCTCTATCCCGTTTGCATTCAGCGGTGTGCTGATGGCTCTTTACTTTACAGGCACTAACTTGAATGTGATGAGTTTATTGGGTGGAATCATGCTGATTGGTATCGTAGTGAAGAATGGTATTGTATTGATAGACTACATTACCTTATGCCGTGAGCGCGGAATGGCGGTACTCCATTCGGTAGTGACAGCTGGTCGAAGCCGTTTGCGTCCGGTATTGATGACTACATTGACCACTATTTTGGGTATGGTTCCTATGGCTGTAGGTCAAGGTGAAGGCTCCGAAATGTGGCGTCCGTTGGGTGTATCAGTGATTGGTGGTTTGACGGTTTCTACCATTCTTACATTGATATTGGTTCCGGTGCTTTATAGTATTTTTGCCGGTGTAGGAATCAAGCGTACGCGTAGAAAAATTAGGAAAGACCGTGAACTCAATGACTATTACCTGAGTCATAAAGATAAAATGGTGAAGCCTAAATTGCAGTAATTTAATTAATAGACTATCGTATGAAATCAGTATTTATAACATTCGACCAAGCTTTTTATGAACGGATTATGGCGTTGCTGGACCGTATGAACTGTCGTGGTTTCAGTTATTGGCAGCAGGTGCAAGGCCGTGGCTCTAAGACCGGTGAACCGCATTATGGTAGCCATGCCTGGCCCAGTATGTGTTCGGCCATCATTACCATAGTAGAGGATGCCAAGGTAGATCCTTTGCTGGAAAAACTTCATGCTATGGATAAGGAAACGGAGCAGTTAGGTCTTCGTGCCTTTGTATGGAATGTAGAGAAAACCATCTGATATTATAGAATAATTGTTTGTGTAGGGTACGGCAGGCTACTTCTTGGTTTTAAGAAGAGTCTGCCGTACTTCTTTTCTTTTCGGTATACTGCTCTATTTCTATGAGAAATTGTATTTTTGCCGCGGAATAAACAAATGATGGATGCATGAAAGATAATCAGTTAAAATATACGGTGTGTCTCACTGTAGGCATGCTGCTTCTGTTGCTGGCTTTGCATTTTCTGCCGGATATGGAAGTGTTTGGACATCGACTGCGGCGAGTCGATTTGCTGAGTGATGTGCGTGTGGTTCAGGAAGAGGAAGTGGAAGAAGCCGATACCTTGCTGCCCTCGCTGCCTCCGGTAAAATCGGCTTTTGTGGATACTTGCCGTGCAGGAATGACGTGTATCGAGGATTATAGTGATTCCACTCAGCGAGGCATGACTCCTTTTTATAAGGCTTTGGATGAGGCTTCTTCCAGGCCGGTGCGCATTGCCTATTTTGGTGATTCGTTTATCGAGGCCGATATTCTGACAGCCGATGTGCGGGCCCTGTTGCAGCAGAAGTATGGAGGACGTGGGGTGGGCTATGTAGGCATCACCTCGCAGGTGTATGGCTTCAGACCTACAGTGAAGCATTCCTTTCAAGGTTGGGACACGCATTGTGTTACAGATTCTGTAGGTTTTGATACTTCTAAGCAAGGGATAGCAGGGTATTATTTTCTTCCCTCCGAGGGGGCATTTGTAGAGTTGAAAGGACAGCGGAAGTATGCAGCATTGCTGGATACTTGTGCCCGCGCTTCTATCTTCTTCTATAGCAAGGGTGAGGTGAGCCTCACGGCTTCTGTCAATGGGCAACGGGAAGTGACGGAAAGTTTCCAACCGGCAGAAACGTTACAGCAGATGACGGTACAAGACAGGATAGGGTCGGTTCGCTGGACGGTGAATCAGGCCGATTCTGCCAGGTTCTATGGCGTGGTGATGGATGGCGATGTGGGAATCTGTGTAGACAATTTCTCATTAAGGAGTACCTCAGGCTTGACATTACGTTCTATTCCCTTCACTTTTTTGCAGCAGTTTAATCATTTGCGGCCATATGACTTGATTGTGTTACAGTATGGACTAAATGTAGCCACTGAGCGCGGACGGAAGTATGACAAATACTTTGCCGGTATGCAGACCACTATCCGTCATTTGAAAGATGCTTTCCCGCAGGCAGGAATTCTGCTGGTGGGTGTGGGCGACCGTGACTATAAGGCCGAAGACGGAGAAATGCGCACCATGCCGGGTATCAAGAATCTGATACGTTACCAGCAGCGGTTGGCTGCAGAAAGTGGGATAGCCTTTTGGAATCTCTACGAGGCTATGGGAGGAGAGGGCAGTATGGCTACCCTGGTAGAGGCTACGCCTGCATTGGCCAACTTGGACTATACTCATATCAATTTCAAGGGGGGCAGGCACTTGGCAGAGTTGTTGGTTGAAACCTTGGTATATGGAAAAGAACAGCATGATAGGAGACGCGTTTATGAAACTCAACCGTAATGTAGTAACGAAGTCTGTCTGCTCTGTAGGCAGTGTGTGGTGGCTGGGCGTGTTATGGGTGCTTTCTGTATGGCTGCATCCGCTTCGGGCGCAGGATGCCTTACCTGTATGTCCGGTGGCGCAATGCTCTTTACAGGCTACCGATACCTTGCCCGGTCTGTGGCAGAGGGTAGATACCCTGCGTCTTCCTGGAATTATGCTTCCTAAAGCCTTTCGGCAGGTAGCATCCAATGAATTAATAGATTCCTTGGGCTTGCTGAACCCTTTTTGGGAAAAATTGCAGCAATTGTATACGGGAGTATGCCGGGATACTCTGCATGTCGTACACGTGGGCGACAGCCATATCCGCGGACACATATTTCCACAGACAGTTGGTACAGGTATGCAACAGGCTTTCGGGGCTTTGCGCTATACTGATTATGGTATTAATGGAGCGTGTTGCCCATCATTTACACGCCCCGAACGGTTGGCACGCATTGTCTCTTTAAAGCCTGATTTGCTGATACTGTCTTTCGGTACAAATGAAAGTCATAACCGGCGGTATAACTCTCAGCTGCATTATCGGCAGATGGACGAATTGGTTCGCCTATTGCGTAGGGCACTTCCTGATGTGCCTATTCTGATGACTACCCCTCCGGGCTCGTACGACAGTTTCAGTCAACGTAAGCGTCGGCGTACTTACCAGGTGAATCCCCGCACGTTGCAGGCGGTTCGCACGATTCATCGATATGCCGACAGGAACGGAGTGGCCGTTTGGGATATGTACGAGGTCTTCGGAGGGGTGAAGCGCGCTGCCTTGAATTGGTGGGAATCCGGACTGATGCGCCCGGACCATGTACATTATTTGTCCGAAGGTTATGAACTTCAGGGGCGGATGCTCTTTCAGGCGTTATTGAAAGCTTATAACCATTTTATTACAGAACAATAATTAAATTTCTGCAAGTTGATGGAAACTCTTCATTCTTTATTTCAGATAGATTGGCATCGTTTGGGTGATGTCTTGATGTATAATCCCAAGCTGCCGATGATTTTCAGTTCCGGTATTTTCCTATGGCTGTTTACAGCCTTTATTCTGGTCTATATCCTGTTGCAGTATCGCACCACTGTCCGTCTGTTGTTTGTTACCTTCTTCTCTTATTATTTCTATTATAAGAGTAGCGGTACTTATTTTTTTCTTTTGGCCATCGTCACAGTCAGTGATTTCTGTATAGCGCGTCGGATGAATGATACGGAAGTGTCATGGAAGCGGAAGTGGTGGGTGGCACTCAGCCTATTCATTAATTTAGGACTACTTTGTTATTTCAAATATACTAACTTTTTAGGTCATTGCTGGGCTAGCCTTACGCACGGTACGTTTACTCCGCTTGATATTTTCTTGCCGGTGGGCATTTCTTTTTTCACTTTTCAGTCGTTGAGTTACACCCTAGATGTGTATCGCAAAGAGATAGTTCCCTTAAACCGCTTGTTGGACTATGCCTTCTATGTATCCTTTTTTCCGCAACTGGTAGCAGGTCCCATTGTGCGGGCCCGCGATTTTATCCCTCAGATTCGCCGTCCGCTGTTTGTAAGTCGTGAAATGTTTGGACGGGGCGTGTTTCTGATAGTCAGTGGTTTGTTCAAGAAAGCTGTGATTTCCGATTATATTAGTGTGAACTTTGTGGAGCGCGTATTCGACAATCCGCTGCTGTATTCAGGTATTGAGAATCTGATGGGGGTATATGGTTACGCATTGCAGATTTACTGCGATTTTTCGGGCTATAGCGATATGGCTATAGGTATTGCTCTGTTACTGGGCTTTCATTTCAATATCAACTTTGATTCGCCCTATAAGTCGGCCTCTATTACCGAGTTTTGGCGACGCTGGCACATTTCTTTGTCCAGTTGGCTGAGGGATTATCTGTACATATCGCTGGGCGGCAACCGGAAGGGAAAGCTGCGTCAGTATCTGAATCTTATTATTACCATGTTCTTGGGTGGCTTATGGCATGGCGCTTCGTGGAATTTTGTAGTTTGGGGCATGCTGCATGGAATAGCATTGGCCTTGCACAAAGGTTGGATGGCACTTTTCGGTAAGAAAGAAGGTGAATATACTAGTGGTTGGCACCGCTTTTTGGGCAGGGTGCTTACCTTCCATTTTGTATGTTTTTGCTGGATTTTCTTCCGCAATGCTTCTTTCGATACGTCGTTGGATATGTTGCGTCAGATAGTCACCGCTTTTCATCCCCAATTGTTACCTCAGTTGGTATCGGGCTATGCAGGGGTGTTTGCTCTGATGGCGTTGGGCTATTTGCTTCACTGGCTGCCTGCCCGTTGGGAGCAAGTTTGCGAACGAAAGGTTATAGCTCTTCCCCTATTGGGTAAAGTTTGTCTACTTACCGCTTTGGTGTATTTGGTTATTCAGATGAAGAGTTCGGATATACAGCCATTTATTTATTTTCAGTTCTGATGAGGCTGTAGCTAAGTTGGCCGAGAGTGCAATTATACAGATAGAAAAAGCGACAGTCACCAGAGAGGTGCTGTCGCAGATATAGTATGTATATGAGCTGAGTACTTGCTTATATCTTACAGAACAGTGTTACAAAGAATGGCATGCTGATTTCTATCAGTAATCCGTGTATAATGGCAATGGGAATGGCATCTTGTCCGGAGTAGCGGGCGATGGCCGATAAGGAAATATCTGCCGAGCCTATACCGGCAGCCGAGATGGGTGCTAGAAATCCAAAGTATTTTCTGAACACAGGTACACATACCAATGCTGTCATTTCACGGAAAATATTCGATAACAGTGCAATAGTACCTAACTCGGTAGCTACTTGTACACCCAATGAGGCAGATTTTAGTTCGGTGATGAGAATAGACGATACGGAATAGTAGGCAAATCCGCTACCTACGGCCATGCAGTCGAATACGCTCCAGCGGCTCAGGATAAAACCACCCACAGCCGAAAATAATAAGGTTCCTCCGATGGTGGCCAATGGTACCAGCAGCGTTTGCGGTTTTAGCGAGGCTGCCAATTCTTTGGGATCTTTGCTGCATCCCAAATTGATACCCAATAAGAGCATAAGTATATAGAGTACGTATACTGAGGCTTGGTGTGCGTCGAAATCGCCCAAGGCCAATGCACCTGCAGCGCATCCGGTTAAAAAACAAAGTAAGGTCAAGATACTTCCTTTCATGATTCCAATCCCTTTTTGAAAAATAGTTGATAAACAATGAATGAGGCAAACAAGCTTCCCAAAATGCTGAGAGAAGCGATTACAGCAGCCTGGCCACAGAAATAACTCAGGTTATTGATGATAAGTTGGTTCAGTCCGATGGAGAATCCCAACAGAAACAGCAACAGGCAAATGGTGGCATGAATCAGAATATGCACCTTATGTATTTTTGATTGATGGCGTAAAAAGTAGCCTATAAAGGCTCCAATAGCCATTATAAGAATGAAAGTAAACATGTAAAATGAATTTTAATTGTATAAATAAACGGTTTGTATATCTCTGCTATACAGTTTGTTATGGAATATTTGTAAAGTTAAACGAACGGATGGACCAAATAATTTTCATACTATACTTTCAGTTTATAACATTAAGCCTATTGAAAAACGCTGCAAAATTAGAATGTTTATCTCATTTCTGCAAGAGTTGGGATATTTAAAACTATTTAAAATCGATTTTCCCCCTTTTAGAGGTGTTTCTAGCCGTATTTGGCAGTATTTTTAGTTGGATGCTTGGTTATGAATCGTAAGTATAAAGGTTTTTAATGTGGGGTAAATAGCGTATTATTTATCTATTTTGCAAAGATTATCCATGTATTTTTATATAGTGGTTTTAAATTGATAGCATTTTATTTGTTGTTTAAAATAATTGGAGGAGAAAGGTTCGGATTGGTTTGTTTGCTTTATCTTTGTAGGTATTGAATCGATAATCTATTATTTTAAAGCAAATCTATTATGAAACATTTGAAATTCTATCTTTGGCTCAGCTTGCTGTTTGTTTGTGTTTTTTCGTTGTGGGGACAGAAAAGAGTATCTGTATTGGGAGATTCTTATTCTACCTTTGGCGGTTATGTGTCGCCGGCTACTAATCTGTGCTGGTATAACGGTACCGATGGCAGGAAAGATAAGAAAAATGATGTGAAGCAAGTAGAAGAAACCTGGTGGCACCAGTTGATAGCACAAAAGGGGTATGTGCTAGAGCGAAACAATTCCTATTCTGGCTCTACGGTCTGTTGCACGGGTTATCGGAAGCAGGACTATTCCGACCGGGCCTTCATTACCCGCATTTGTAACTTAGGCTGTCCGGATATAATTCTGGTGTTTGGGGGGACCAATGACTGCTGGGCACGCTCGCCTATTGGAGAATACCGCTATGCCGATTGGGATAAGGCATGCCTCTATACCTTCCGTCCGGCCTTCGCCTATTTGCTGCATCACTTGAAGGAACTGTATCCGGATGCGCGCATCTGCAACATCACCAATTCCGAACTGTCGGAGGCTGTAACCTCTTCCATGGCAGAGATTTGTCGGCACTATGGAGTGCAGAATGTATTGTTGCACGATATAGATAAGCAAGAAGGGCATCCTTCTATCCGTGGCATGCAGGCCATTTGCGAACAGGTGTCCCAGGCCCTGGATGCCGCCGAATAGTCTTAAACTGGCAGTTTAGGCAAACAGAGCCCGGAAGGCTTCTTCCACCTTTCTCACCGGAATCAGTTCGATGTTCAGTTTGCGGGTGTTGATGCCTTGCAGGTTATATTTAGGCAGGATAAACTGTTTGAATCCCAGCTTTTCGGCTTCCCCTATGCGTTGCTCTATGCGGTTCACCGGGCGTATTTCGCCCGAAAGCCCCACTTCGCCTGCCATGCACACCAACGGTTCGATGGCTGTATCCATGTTGCTGCTCAGGATGGCACTGATTACGGCCAGGTCTATGGCCGGGTCGTTCACCCGCAGGCCGCCGGCAATGTTTAGGAACACGTCTTTCTGCGCCAGTTTGAATCCTACTCTTTTCTCCAGTACGGCCAGCAGCATGTTCATGCGCCGGGTGTCGAATCCGGTAGCCGAGCGTTGTGGATTGCCATATACGGCACTGCTCACCAGGGCCTGTGTCTCTATTAGAAACGGGCGTATGCCTTCAATAGCCGAAGCGATGGCCACCCCGCTCATTCCTTCGTGTTCCTGGCTAAGCAGCAGTTCCGAGGGATTGCTCACTTGGCGCAGTCCGTCCTGTCTCATCTCATAGATACCCAGTTCGGCAGTGCTTCCAAAGCGGTTTTTGATGCTGCGCAAGATGCGGTACATATAGTGCTGGTCGCCTTCAAATTGTAGCACGGTGTCCACAATGTGTTCCAGTATCTTGGGGCCTGCTATGCTGCCTTCCTTGTTGATATGTCCGATAAGGATGACCGACGTGTGGCTTTCTTTGGCAAAGCGCAGGATGGAGGCGGCACATTCTCTGATTTGGCCGATGCTGCCCGGCGAAGAGTCGAGGGTCTCGGTCGAGATGGTCTGTATGGAGTCTATGATTACCAGTTCCGGCTGCGTATTCTTGATGTGTACGTAGATTTGTTCCAGCGACGTTTCGCATACGATGAGGCAATTGCCGGGTTGTTGGGTAAGGCGGTCGGCACGCAGTTTCAGTTGTCTGGCACTCTCCTCTCCCGAAATGTAGAGTATGCGCCTTTCCGGCATATGCAGAATGGTCTGCAACACCAGGGTAGATTTTCCGATACCCGGTTCTCCGCCTATCAGCACCAGCGAGCCGGGTACCAGTCCGCCGCCCAGCACACGGTTCAGTTCTGCGTCGTGCATATCGATGCGTGGCTCGTCGCCCGCCTCTATCTCGCTCAGGGTCATCGGCTTTGATTTCAGCCTTTCCATGCCCGATACCGGCCGTTTGCCTACGGGCTCCTTACGCATTACTTCTTCCACATAACTGTTCCATGCTCCACAAGCCGGACATTTGCCTACCCATTTTGGCGATTCCTGTCCGCAATTACTGCACACATATACGGTTTTCTCTTTAGCCATCTTCTTTTTCTTTTAGTACTCAAAGGTACGGTTTTTGGCAGATATGACCAAGTTTTTTGTGGTTGCAGACGAAGACTTTTCAGGGGGTCTTCACCGGTACTCCGCCCGAACAGCACCGTAACTTCCCCGGAGATTCTCCGGGTAGAGGTACTTGGGACTGGAGATGTTACGGAGCAGTTCGGGTTCAGTTCCCTTTCAGAGGCGGAGAGGGTGGGGTGAGGTTGAGGATGAGGATGAGGATGAGGATGAGGATGAGGTTTTTTATTATGCCACCGTAATTTCTCCCGCAATGGATTCGGTCATCCGTTTGCGCACTTCTTCGGGGGAATAGTTCTGTCCCAACAGGAACATCAACTTGGTTACGGCCGATTCGGTGGTGCTGTCGTACCCGCAGATTACACCCGCCTGCATCAGTTGGTAGCCGGTGTCGTAGCGTTTCATTTCTACGGTGCCGGCGTTGCACTGGGTCACGTTCACCAAGATGATGCCGCGTCGGTGGGCTTCGTGCAGGCATTGCAGAAACCATTCCTTGCGCATGGCGTTGCCCGAACCGTAGGTTTCCAGTACCACGGCTTTCAGTCCGGAAATGGTGAGCAGGGAGTTTACTACATTTTTCTGGATGCCCGGAAAAAGTTTCAATACGGCGATGTTGGTGTCCATCTCATAGTGGGGGCGAAGGGTATCACAGTCGGCATAGGTGTGAATCTGCACATTATTATATTTAATGTGGATACCTGCCGAGGCCAGGATAGGATAATTATAGGAACGGAAAGCGTTGAAGTCTTCCGCATTGATTTTTGTGGTGCGGTTGCCCCGCATCAGATGGTTTTCGAAAAAGATACATACTTCCGGTACCATGGGATGACCGTCGCAATGGCGGGCAGTGGCTATCTCGATACTGGTCAGCAGATTTTCTTTCCCATCGGTGCGCAGTACGCCGATGGGTAGCTGAGAACCTGTCAGGATAACGGGTTTGTTCAGTCCCTCCAGCATAAAGCTTAGTGCCGAGGCGGTATAAGCCATGGTATCGGTACCGTGCAGGATGACGAATCCGGTGTACTCCTCATAGAACCGGCTGATGATTTCTACCAGTTTGGCCCATACACCGGGGTTCATGTCGGATGAATCGATGGGTGGGGCAAATTGGTAGGTGTCAATACGGAAATCAAAATTTTGCAATTCGGGAATGTGTTTTTGAAGTTGCTCCAGATTGAAATTTTCCAGTGCACCAGTTTTCGGATTTTCCATCATGCCGATGGTTCCTCCGGTATAAATTAGCAAAACGGAAGTATCTTTGGGATTCATAAGCTTATTTATTTCAACTGTTATCTGCAAAGATAGTGATATATCTTTAAAATGCTAGCAATATGATAGGAAAGTGCCTCTGCTTTTTCTGCCAGGTATCAGGGAATGGATGGGGCGTGTTTTGGAGGTATTGGGCATAATTCTGTAATTTTTAGCATGGAATTATATTTTTATCACAAAAATATCGTAAAATGTGATAGATTGTATCTTTTAATTCTTACTTTTGCAACACTCATCATAATTTAAAGAACGAGAGACTATGAACAGATACTATTTGCATACCATGACGATTATGGGGACCATGACCCTTAGGGGTTAGGGGATAGTATTTGTGTTTCTACGTGTTACACTGTTTTTTCAGCATTTTTTTATTTTTTCAAAGTAGTCGGAGCATTCAGAAGAGGTATAAATTATCCTCATGAATGCTGATTCATCATATTAAAATTCTAATTACGATAATGAAAGTAATGAAGTTCGGTGGAACATCCGTAGGTTCCCCCAGTAGTATTTTAAAGGTAAAAAGCATTGTAGAGGCTGTTAGTGAGCCGGTCATTATAGTTGTGTCTGCCTTGGGTGGCATTACTGACAAGTTAATCAAGGCTTCCAAGATGGCAGCGGCAGGCGATGCGTCTTATGAAAAAGATTTTCGCGAGATAGTATATCGTCATGTAGAGATGGTAAAGGAGGTGATTCCGGAGGGTGAAGCACAGGTACGCATTCAGCGTCAGGTAGGTGATTTGCTGAACGAATTGAAAGATATCTTCCAGGGTATCTATCTGATAAAGGATTTGTCGCAAAAGACTTCGGATACTATTGTGAGCTACGGTGAACGATTATCTTCCATTATTGCTGCCGAACTTACCGGTGCGGTGTGGATGGATTCTAGAAACTTTATCAAAACGGAAAAGAAGCATTCGAAGCACGTGCTGGATACGGAACTGACCAATCGGTTAGTGCGAGAGGCTTTTACAGAGATGCCGCATAGAGTATTGGTGCCTGGATTTATTTCTACCGATAAGATGACAGGGGATGTAACCAACTTGGGTAGGGGAGGTTCTGATTATACGGCTGCGGTACTGGCTGCTGCACTCGGTGCAGAGGCTTTGGAAATCTGGACCGATGTGGATGGTTTTATGACGGCCGATCCGCGTGTTATTTCTACCGCTTATACCATCAACGAACTGAGTTATGTAGAAGCTACCGAACTTTGTAATTTTGGTGCCAAGGTGGTGTATCCGCCTACCATTTACCCGGTGTGTCATAAGAATATTCCTATTTTTATCAAGAATACATTTAATCCCGAAGGCATAGGCACGGTGATTCGCCAACAAGTGTCCGATCCTCAGTGTAAGGCCATCAAGGGTATTTCTTCTATCAACGATACCAGTCTGATTACCGTGCAGGGATTAGGTATGGTGGGTGTGATTGGGGTGAACTATCGCATCTTTAAGGCATTGGCCAAGAATGGTATCAGTGTGTTTTTGGTGTCTCAGGCTTCTTCTGAAAACTCTACTTCTATCGGTGTGCGCAATGCAGATGCCGACTTGGCATGTGAGGTGTTGAATGAGGAGTTTGCCAAAGAGATAGAAATGGGTGAGATTTCTCCTATTCTGGCGGAAAAAGATTTGGCTACGGTGGCCATTGTGGGCGAGAATATGAAGCATACACCGGGCATTGCCGGTAAATTGTTTGGCACATTGGGGCGGAATGGTATTAATGTGATAGCTTGTGCGCAGGGAGCTTCGGAGACAAATATATCTTTTGTAATAGAGGCGAAGTCATTGCGTAAGTCATTGAATGTGATTCATGATTCTTTCTTTTTGTCAGAGTATCAGGTGCTTAACTTGTTTATTTGTGGCATTGGTACGGTGGGAGGCAGCCTGATAGAGCAAATCTACAGTCAGCGGCAGAAACTGATGCATGAGAACGGATTGCAGCTGAATGTGGTGGGCATTGCCGATGCCAAGCGGGCTTTGTTCAGTCGTGAGGGCATCGACTTGGCTGATTATCGCAACAAATTGGCTCAGGAAGGTAAAGCCAATTCATTGGAAACATTACGCGATGAGATTATCCGTATGAATATCTTCAATTCAGTGTTTGTGGATTGTACGGCCAGTGCTGCGGTGGCATCGTTGTATAAAGATTTGTTGCTTCATAATGTATCGGTGGTAGCGGCCAACAAGATAGCGGCTTCTTCGGCTTATGAGAATTATCGTGAGTTGAAGCAGATTGCTCGTCAGCGTGGAGTGAAATATTTGTTTGAAACCAATGTAGGGGCAGGTTTGCCGATTATCAATACCATCAATGACTTGATTCACAGTGGCGACAAGATTTTGAAGATAGAAGCGGTGCTGAGTGGTACGCTGAACTTTATATTCAATAAAATCAGTGCCGATGTTCCTTTTAGTAAGACTATCCGCATGGCGCAAGAGCAGCGTTATTCAGAGCCGGACCCGCGTATCGACCTGAGTGGTAAGGACGTTATCCGCAAACTGGTGATTCTGGCTCGTGAGGCGGGTTACCGGTTGGAACAGGAAGAGGTAGAAAAGCATCTCTTTGTGCCGGATGATTTCTTTGAAGGCTCTTTGGACGATTTCTGGCAGAAGATTCCCGCACTGGACGAGGATTTCGAAAAACGGCGGAAGGTGCTGGAAGCCGAAAACAAGCATTGGCGTTTTGTGGCCAAACTGGAGAACGGAAAGGCTTCGGTAGGCTTGCAAGAGGTGGGTATGAACCATCCGTTCTATGGTTTGGAGGGAAGTAACAACATCATTCTGCTTACTTCGGAGCGGTATAATGAATATCCTATGATGATTCAAGGTTATGGAGCGGGTGCCAGTGTTACGGCTGCCGGGGTGTTTGCTGATATCATGAGCATTGCGAATGTGTAATTTCTAAAGAGTCTAAGAGATGAAGCATATTATTGTATTGGGAGATGGCATGGCCGATTGGGCTGTGAAGGAGTTGGACAACCGTACGCTGTTGCAGGCTGCCCGGACTCCTAATATGGATAAATTGGCGCGAATGGGACGTACCGGTAGATTGATAACGGTGGCCGATGGTTTTCATCCGGGCAGTGAAGTGGCTAATATGTCGGTCTTGGGATATGATTTGCCCACGGTGTATGAGGGGCGCGGACCGCTGGAGGCTGCTAGTATCGGGGTAGACTTGAAGCCGGGCGAGATGGCCATGCGTTGCAATATCATCTGTATAGAAGGAGATATTTTGAAGAATCATTCTGCCGGACATATCACTACGGCAGAAGCGGATGAGTTGGTGAAGTATTTGCAGCAGGAGTTGGGCGATGAGCGTGTGCGCTTCTATACAGGGGTGCAGTATCGGCATTTGCTGGTGATTAAAGGGGGCGATAAGCGGATTGTATGCACGCCGCCGCACGATGTGCCTTTAAAACCATACCGACCGTTGCTGGTGAAACCTGAACCGGGTACCGAGCATATTGCAGTGCCGGAAGGAGGGGCGGAACTGACTCCGCAGCAGACTGCCGATTTGCTGAATGATTTGATAGCTCGCTCGCAAGAGTTGCTGCAGCAACATCCGGTTAACCAAAAGCGAATGAGCGAAGGTAAAGACCCGGCCAACAGCATCTGGCCTTGGAGTCCGGGCTATCGTCCGCAGATGAGGCCGCTTTCCGAACGGTTTCCGCAGATAAAAAAAGGAAATGTGATTTCGGCTGTTGATTTGATTAATGGAATAGGCTATTATGCAGGTCTGCATCGATTACAGGTAGAAGGAGCTACCGGATTGTATGATACGAATTATGAGAATAAAGTATCAGCCGCTTTGGAAGCTTTGAAAACGGATGATTTTGTATACCTGCATGTAGAAGCCAGTGATGAGGCTGGGCATGAGGGTAACGTGGATTTAAAGATGCAGACCATTGAGAATCTGGACAAACGGATGGTGGGACCTCTTTATGAGGCGGTGAAAGATTGGGAAGAGCCGGTGGCCATAGCCGTGTTGCCCGATCATCCTACTCCCTGCCAGCTGCGTACGCATACAGCCGAGCCGGTACCTTTTTTAATATGGTATCCGGGTATTCAGCCCGATGAGGTGCAGACGTTTGATGAAGTAGCTGTATGCCAAGGTGCTTATGGCTTGATGAAAGAGGATGAGTTTATCCGTGAATTTATGAAAGAATACTGAACTACTAATACTTAGCAACATGAAATACTATAGTACCAACAAGCAGGCGTCGGAAGTTACGCTGGAAGAAGCGGTAGTCAAGGGATTGGCAGCCGATAAAGGGCTATTTATGCCATTTATCATCAAACCTTTGCCTGCGTCTTTTTTTGAAGAGATAGATAGACTGAGTTTTCAGGAGATAGCTTATCGGGTGGCAGACGCCTTCTTTGGCGAGGATGTGCCGGCCGATACCTTGAAACAGATTGTGTATGATACCCTGAACTTTGATGTGCCGTTGGTCAAGGTCAGCGAACAGATTTATTCACTGGAACTTTTTCACGGACCTACGTTGGCTTTCAAGGATGTAGGAGGCCGTTTCATGGCCCGCTTGTTGGGGTATTTTATCCGAAAGGAAGGGAAGAAGCAGGTAAATGTGCTGGTGGCTACGTCGGGCGATACGGGCAGTGCGGTGGCTAATGGCTTTTTGGGAGTGGAAGGTATCCATGTATATGTGCTGTATCCCAAGGGAAAGGTCAGCGAGATTCAGGAAAAGCAGTTCACTACTTTGGGGCAGAATATTACGGCTCTGGAAGTAGAGGGTACCTTTGACGATTGTCAGGCTTTGGTGAAAGCGGCTTTCATGGATAGCGAATTGAACAGCCATCTGTTGCTCACCAGTGCCAATTCTATCAATGTGGCGCGTTTCTTGCCGCAGGCTTTCTATTATTTCTATGCATATGCGCAGTTGAAGCGTGCCGGAAAGGCAGACCAGGCAGTGATTTGTGTGCCGAGCGGTAATTTTGGCAATATCACGGCCGGGCTGTTTGGCAAGCGGATGGGATTGCCGGTGAAGCGCTTTATGGCAGCGAATAATCGGAATGATATTTTTTATCAGTATTTAAAGACAGGCATTTACACTCCCCGTCCCAGCATGGCTACTATAGCCAATGCCATGGATGTAGGCAATCCCAGTAATTTTGCACGGGTGCTCGATTTATATGGTGGCAATCATTCGGAGATTTGTGCCGACATCAGTGGGGCTACCTATACCGACGAACAGATAGCAGAAACCATGAAAGAAGTATGGGCCAAAGAACATTATCTGCTCGATCCTCACGGAGCCTGTGGCTACCGGGCCTTGGCCGAGGGCTTGCTGCCGGAAGAAACGGGTATCTTCCTGGAAACGGCTCATCCGGCTAAGTTCAAAGACACGGTAGAATCTATTATCGGTGAATCCATCTGCATACCTGAAAAACTTCAGGCTTTCATGAAGGGCCAGAAGCGGAGTGTTCCGATGAAGAGTAACTTTACTGACTTTAAAGCTTATCTTTTGGAGCGTTAAAGGCAGTAGTTCTGCATAATCAGGTATTCGCCTTCGGCTTCGATGGTAAATGTACTGCCTATACATTCGTTGAGGGTACCTTGCCACCAGTTGCTGAAGTCGTACAACGGATAAGCCAGTCCGCTGCCTTTCAAGTGGCGGGCTGTAAAGTTAAAGATGGATACCTGTTGTCCGGGCTGGCAGGAGAAGGTCTGCGTGTCCCGGCAAGGAATAAAGATTCCATAGTCAGTATACATGCGCACGGTAGCTCCGCTGCGCATGTATTCTATTAATAGGCTGATGTTTCCCAGAGTATGTTCTTCCCGTCTGCCGGTCTAACGTTTCTCCCATGTTTTTCCTCTGTAAGTAGTGGCAAAAGTAGAATTTATGCATGAATATGGCAAATGAATGCAAATGAATGTCGTTTTATTCGTTAAATTTGCAAATTCATTTTATAATCATTTTAAATCTTATATCATTTTTATCGTATGAAATCATTTTTGTTGACAGCAGCTACAGCTGCAGAAGAGGTTACACAGGAAGCGGTAAAGCAGACAGCTGAGGCTTCTGTTGATGGTTTGGATAAACTTCAGATTCTGATGCAGCAATTGATTGATTGGGGGGTTAGTGCAGGTGGACGTATCATAGGTGCTATCCTGATTTTTGTGATTGGTCGTGTTTTGATTTCCTTTATTAAAAAATTGTTGGCCCGTGTATTGGAAAGCAGAAAGATAGATTTGGGGGTACAGACGTTTGTCAAGAGTATGACCAACATCTTGCTGACTATTCTTCTGGCGGTGGCTGTAGTGGGAAAATTGGGGGTAGATACCACTTCTTTTGCAGCTTTGCTGGCATCTGCCGGTGTGGCCGTAGGTATGGCTTTGTCTGGTAATCTTTCTAACTTTGCCGGTGGATTGATTGTCTTGTTGCTGCGTCCATATAAAGTAGGAGACTGGATTGAAAGTCAAGGGGTATCTGGAGCGGTTCGTTCCATTCAGATTTTCCATACGGTGCTTACTACAGCCGATAATAAAGTTATCTATATTCCGAATGGTGCTTTGAGTAGCGGTACGGTTATCAACTACAGCCGTGAGGAAACACGCCGGGTAGACTGGACTGTAGGGGTGGAATACGGTGAAAATATGGAAAAGGTGGAAGAGGTAGTACAGAAAATTTTGGCTGCCGATAGTCGCATCTTGAAAGATCCCGCACCTTTTATAGCGCTTGGGGCATTAGATGCCAGCAGTGTGAACGTTACTATCCGAGTATGGGTGAAGAATGCTGATTATTGGGGTGTCTTCTTCGATACTCAGAAGAAAATCTATGCTACCTTTAATCAGGAGGGCATCGGTTTCCCGTTCCCGCAGCTGACGATTCATCAGGCGTAACTAACGGAAAGAAAAATCAAGAAAATAAATCAGCCTGGAACACCGTATGGTTGTTTCAGGCTGATTTATTTTAGTACTGAATCTTTGTTGGCAGGCTGGTTTTTCAGAAGGAAGCATTAATTTTGTGACCGACTGGCAACAGTGAAAAAATCGTAGCATATAGAAGATGGCAAGCAGGTGGCAGAACTATAATTTGACACAGGGGGGTATTGTGAGGAGTTTGGTGCTCTTCACTTTGCCCATGATGTTGGGAGCCTTGCTTCAGCAGGGGTATAACCTGGCTGACACATGGTTGGTAGGGAGGTTTATAGGTGCCGATGCGCTGGCTGCCGTGGGTTCTTCTTATACCTTGATGGTGTTTTTGATTTCTATCCTATGGGGACTGGCTATGGGAAGTGGCACTGTGGTGTCTCATCATTACGGAGCAGATCATGTACAAGCAGTGCGGCGTAGTGTCTTTTTGTCTTTTTCTTTAATGGGGTTGTTGGCGCTGTTGCTCATGCTGGCTATGTTTTTTTTCATAGATGATGTGTTGCACTTCTTGCAGGTGCCAACGTCAGTCTACGGTTTGATGCGTTCTTATTTGTGGATTGTCTTTTGGGGCATTCCGCTGGTTTGCCTTTATAATTTTTATGCAGCCATGTTGAGGGCTGTGGGCGATTCACTGACTCCGCTCTATTTTCTGGCCCTGTCTGTAGGGCTCAACGTAGGATTGGATGCATTGTTTATTCTGAAGTTTCATGGAGGAATCGAGGGGGCTGCTTGGGCCACTGTCGTATCTCAGGGAGTTTCTGCATTTGGGCTGATGGGGTATGTAGGTATCAGGCGCCCAGAATTGCGCTGGCGGTCGGAAGATGTCTGTTGGGATAAAGATTGCTTAAAGGATGTGTTGGCTTTTTCTTCGTTAACGTGTCTGCAGCAGTCTGTAATGAATTTTGGTATTCTGCTTGTACAGGGATTGGTCAATAGTTTTGGCGCTGTAGTGATGGCTGCTTTTGCTGTGGCGGTGAAGATAGATGCGTTTGCTTACATGCCGGTGCAGGAGTTTGGCAATGCTTTTTCCACCTTTGTGGCGCAGAACTATGGAGCTGGACAGATGGAACGTATTCGGCGGGGTATCAAGGTAGCCGTTTGGTTGGCCTGTTCTTTTTCTATTTTTATTTCTGTAGCTGTCTTTTGTTTTGCCGAACATCTGATGCATCTGTTTGTGGTGGCTTCCGAGCACGATTTGATAGCTGTGGGGGTTCAGTACCTGAGTATCGAAGGAGCTTTTTATGTAGGCATTGCTTGCTTGTTTTTGCTGTATGGGTATTATAGGGCTGTACGTATGCCTGGTATGTCGGTGGTGCTGACAGTTCTTTCGTTGGGTACACGGGTGGCACTTTCTTATCTTTTGGTTTCTGTGCCGGGCATAGGGGTACAGGGTATCTGGTGGTCTATTCCCATCGGTTGGCTTTTGGCCGATGTCGTGGGTGTGGTATATTATACATATCAGAAGTCTTTAAAACAATAGAACTGTTTATAGGGATTCGCATTTGAAAACCCCTAAACTGAAGATTTAGGGGTTTTCAAATGCGAATCCCTATAAAGTGGAAAAATTGTCTGACGAAGT
>Mack_p2__coassemble_522_pt1 | contig 73521 bp, 58 predicted proteins | sample Mack_p2__metabat2_high_PE_009 | metagenome-assembled genome bin Mack_p2 | reverse complement strand
TAGTCGCCGTTTTTTCCCAAGCCTCCGATTCAGCATTGAGTCGGAGGCTTTTTTTATGCCCATTCTATTCTCCTGCTCTTTGCAAAATCAGGAACTACGATTGTACTCTTTCTTGGCAAAATGTAAGATTGTATGCCTTGAAATACTTTTTTCTAGCGATATAGGTATGGATTTCTTGCAATTTCAAATGAAACTACTATCTTTGTGTCTGTTCTACTCTAGTGGAACTGATTACCTTAAATAACCAACGAATAATTCTATTACAATGAAAAAGTTATTTAGTATGTGTGTGGCTGTAGCTATGACGGGTATGGTCAGTGCGCAAGAATCCAACTGGCTGAACCTTCAAGGTGAGGTACGTGTAGACTATCAGCGGGAATATCTGGACGGAGATGCCGTGAAGTCCAACTCCGGTTTTAAAGGGAAATATGTGAATTTTCAGTTGAGTGGTGATATCACCCATGCTTTTTCTTATTCGTATCGGCAGCGATTGAACAAGGCGCACGAGGATCAGAGTTTTTTTGATGCTACCGATTGGGTTTATCTGACGTATCAGCCCAACGCTCGCTGGAGTATTTCTGCTGGTAAGCAGGTGGTAAGCATGGGAGGGTATGAGTATGATCGCGCTCCTATCGACCTCTATTTTTGTTCTGAATACTGGAACAATGTGCCTTGCTATCGTTTGGGGGCCAGTGTAGCTTATACCACTAAAAGTGGACGCGATAAATTTCAAGCGCAGGTGTGCGAGAGTCCTTTCGATTTGAAAGATGAAGATATGTATGCATGTAATCTGATATGGTATGGTTCGCACGGATGGTTTAACACGATTTATTCGGCCAATGCACTGGAATATCTTCCGGGGAAATTCATCTATTACCTGGCTCTGGGGCATGAACTGAAGTTTGGCAAGTTGAAATGGCAGCTCGATTTCATGAATCGTGCCACTACGCAGCATGCTTTTTTCTTTAAAGACTGTTCGTTGGTGAGTGAATGGTCTTGTTTGATAGGTAAGCACGTGAATTTGTTTGGCAAAGTGACGTATGATGTGAACCGTAGCGGACGCGAGGCTGATTACTGTGTGTACAATGGTACTGAACTGACCCGTGTGGGTGGGGGAGTGGAGTATTATCCTTTGGCCGGTGGAAACCGCAACATCCGTCTGCACGCTAATTTCTGCTATGCATGGGGTACGAACACCAACGAAGCCGGTACCTTGTTGCCCAAACAGTCGATTGTAGACATAGGTTTAACTTGGAAAGTAGACATTTTTTCATTTCCGCGTAAAAAATCTGCCTTATGAAACGTTTGAAAGTCGAATTAGGAAAGTATATTCCTGATGGAGTTCCTTGCTTGGTCATAGTCTTTGCTTTGTTTGCCTACATCGGCTCTGTGATGGGTGTTCCGCAGATGTTGAACACGATTATGAAGACTGCGCATGACCTTTTGATTAATACGGTATTCTATCTGATGGGAATTTGTGTGATTACTGGAGCTATAGGTCGGTTATTTGTAGAATTCGGAGTTGTGAAGTTGCTGGAAAGACTCTTGCGTCCGTTGATGCGTCCTTTGTTTAATCTGCCTGGAGTGGCCTCTTTGGGAGCCGTGATGACCTTTTTATCAGATAATCCGGCAATCATTGCTTTGTCGCAAGATCAGCGCTTCTGCAGTTACTTTAAAAAATACCAATACATTTCGCTGACTAATTTTGGAACAGCTTTTGGAATGGGATTGTTGGTCATCGTCTTTATGGTGGGGCAAGGTTTCTATGCAGAACCGTTCATCGGGCTGTTGGGTGCGTTTTGTGGTTGTATTGTTTCTACGCGTTTGATGCAGTATTTTGTAGTAAAGGCTTATCCTGCTTTTGCTGAAGAACCAGCAAGCTTGGTTGTTCTAGAGGAGGAGTCTGGTGAAGAAGTCCAGGAAAAATCGTTGTTTATCCGTATTCTCAATTCCTTGCTTGATGGGGGGAGGACAGGAGTGGATGTGGGAATTGCCATCATTCCAGGTGTGTTGATTATTTCAACTTTTGTGATGGTGCTCACTTTCGGACCTTCGGCTACCGGGTATACAGGGTCGGCTTACGAAGGAGTAGAATTACTGCCTTGGTTGGCTAATAAGATTGATATGGTATTTCATTGGTTATTTGGCTTTACTGACCCGCATTTGGTAGCTTTCCCCATTACAGCACTGGGAGCTGTAGGAGCAGCTTTGAGTTTGGTTCCGAGTTTTCTAAGTGAAGGATGGGCCGACGGTAATGCCATTGCTGTGTTTACAGCCATAGGTATGTGTTGGAGCGGTTATCTGAGCACCCACACAGCTATGCTAGATTCACTAGGCTATCGCGAACTTACTTCCAAAGCTATCTTGGCACATACCATAGGTGGCATTGTGGCTGCCATCGTGGCGCATTGGGTATATTGGTTATACACTCTATTGACTTTGGGGTGAGTGAAGGTTTAAGCTTGGTGGATTAGGATGATAAAAAGAGTAGCGCAGCTTGTAGAAAGACTGCGCTACTTGTTTTTTTAGGGTTTATTTAAGCCATTTGTCTAGCCATTCAAAGAAAGTACGTTGCCATAAGATGCCATTTTGTGGTTTCAGTACCCAGTGATTTTCATCGGGATAAATCAGTAGTTCTGCAGGTATGCCTCTCATAACAGCTGCATCAAAAGCAGCCATGGCTTGATTGGCAAGGATGCGGTAGTCTTTTTCTCCATGGATGCAGAGTATAGGTGTATCCCACTTGTCTACAAATTTATGTGGAGAATTTGCAAAAGTTCGTTGAGCAGTAGCATTGTTTTTTTCCCAATAAGCACCGCCCATATCCCAGTTGGCGAACCATTTCTCTTCTGTTTCCAAGTATTGCATTTCCATGTTGAAGATACCGTCGTGGGCAATGAATGCTTTGAATCGCTTGTTGTGGTGACCGGCCAGCCAATATACCGAGAATCCGCCAAAGCTAGCACCTACACATCCCAAGTGCTCCTTATCTACATACGGCTCTTTGCTTATTTCATCGATGGCGGTAAAATAGTCTTTCATGCATTGGCCACCGTAGTCGCCGCTGATGGATTCGTTCCATTCGATACCGAAGCCGGGAAGGCCGCGGCGGTTGGGAGCTACGATGATATAGTCGTGGGCTGCCATAATCTGGAAGTTCCAGCGATAACTCCAGAACTGACTTACCGGACTCTGCGGACCTCCTTCGCAGAATAATAAGGTAGGATATTTCTTGTTGGGGTCGAACTGGGGCGGATAAATGACCCAAGTCAGCATCTGTTTGCCATCGGTAGTCTTCATCCAGCGGCCCTCTACCTTGCCGCGCTCTATCTGGTCGTAGATGTGCTTGTTTTCAAAGGTAAGCTGTTTCACGGGGTAAAACTCCTTGATGGTCTGGTCGCTGCTGCGCGGATTACATACATCGGGACGGATGATGCACATACTCTTAGGCTTGTTGTCCAATCCTTCAATGGCATAGATTTCATCGGCTTCACTCATGGAGTGTCGGGTGGTGATGAGCCGGTTTCCGCAGAGTGCTATCGAGGTATAGTCGTACATACCGTTGGTGAGCTGATCCAGCTCATATAAATCTTCTTTATTCAGCCCATGACTGAGGTCAATGCTGTAGATATGTGATTCGCCGTGCCATACGCCAGTGAAGTAGATGTTTTGGGAATTATCGTTCCATAGGAAGGCATCGACGTTCGAGGGGAACATATTGCTTACGAAGTGTTTCTGTCCTGTTTCACGATTCATCACGCAGAGGCGGTTCCAGTCTGATTCATAGCCGTCGCGTGCCATGCTTTGCCAAGCTATGAATTTGCCATCGGGAGAATATTGAGGATTGATGTCGTAACCCGCCATTTCTTCTTCCGGTTTGCCTTTTGCACCTTGTTTGCAAAGGTTTATAAATCCCCCTTTTTCCACATCGTACTCATAGATGTCAGAGTCTGTAGAAAGGGCATAAGCCAAACCGGTCTTCATTCGGCAGGTGAATGCGATTTTGTCGCCTTTCGGGCTCCAGGCCAGTTGCTCAATGCCTCCGAAGGGTTTCATCGGACTCTCGTAGGGTAGTCCTTCGAGCAGGTCTTTTACATTTTTCAATCCGTTATCATCTATATCCGCTACGAAAGGATGAGGGGCTGTAGTGACCCATTCATCCCAGTGCTTGTACATTAAATCTGTAACAATGATTCCTGTACTGAGTGGAAGGTCTGGGTGCTTGTCGGCTGTACTCTTTACTGTCTTTACCTGAGCTATGAAGAGTAATTTTTTCTCATCCGGAGAAAAAGCGAATCCCTCTATATCGCCCTCATAGTGGGTCAGTTGCTTGCGCTGCGTTCCGTCCGGATTCATTTCCCATACCTGATTGCTGCCGCTTTCGTTGGAAAGAAAGGCTATCTTTTTTCCCGCTTTTATCCAGGTAGGTTGGCTTTCTTGCCAGTTGTCATGGGTAATCTGACGATTGTCTGTACCATCAGCATTCATGATAAAGATTTCACGATTGCTTTTATTTTGCTGCACACTGTAATAGGCCACCGTATAAGCCAGTTGTTTTTCGTCTGGCGCAATGGATACGCTTCCTATTCGTCCCATCGCCCAAAGTGCTTCGGGTGTAAGGCGTTTGCCTTCAATGCGGATGTCCGAGCGTTGGATAAGGTCAGATTGTCCGTGTTGTATAGCATCTTGTGTTCCTCCACAAGATGCCATTGCCATAGCTGCCGACATAATAATTGCTTTTGTTTGTTTCATGATTGTCATTCATTTTTTGGTTCGCTGATCAATAGTTGAAATATCTGTTGGCAAATATACAATAAATATGATGGATTTTTGTACATTTGCATATCTAAAAACTAGAAAAGAAATGAATGTTTTCAAGCCTGAAATAGCTGAATTGTTGTTGCTGGTAGAACAAAAATATGCCGGGTCTCTGTGTACGACAACAGATTTTGAAATGCTTTCTGTACACTTAAAGTTGGAGTGTGGATTATTGTTGTCTCCCTCTACATTGAAACGCTTGTGGGGATATGTGAATGATATTCATAAACCGCGTGTAAATACTTTGGATGCTCTATCTCGTTATTTAGGTCATAAAAATTTTAAAGAATTTTGCAGTTGGCTGAAATCTAGTTCGGTGTATAATTCTTCATTTTTTACAGCACAGCAGATCGTATCGAAAGAATTAAAAATGGGAAGTGTAGTAGAGATTGGCTGGTCGCCTAACCGGTATTTGCGTTTGTCATATAAAGGTGATGCTTGGTTTGAAGTGTTGGAAGCCAAGCAGTCGAAGTTGAAAGAAGGTGACTGTTTTGAAGCTACTTCTTTTTTGATGGGACAGCCACTTTCGTTGCCCTATATTTTGCGAGATGGCATCCGGACATTGCCTTTTATAGCCGGTAGAAATGGGGGATTGACGCTTGTAAATTGTCTGTAAGTATGGTAGATGATAATTTGACTTCTGGATTCATTGGTACTGTCCGGCAAGAAGAGGAGATGCTGCATGGACTTAAAGAATTATACCGTTCTGTATCTGGATATAATCGTTTGTTTTGTTGGGAACGATACGGACGTCTGCATGTGATAAAAGTGCTGAAAGAGGAATATATAGGAAGTCAATTTTATGAGCAGGCATTATACAAAGAATTTTCTATTGGATATCAGCTGGAACATCCGCATATCTGCCGGACGTTAGGATGGGAAAAGTTTCCGCAGTTAGGACATGGAATAATTTTGGAATATATTGACGGGGTGATGTTGAAAGACATGTTAGAACAACGCCGAGTTACTTCAGAATGGGCCTACAAATGGATTGCAGAGCTTTGTGAGGCATTGCAGTATCTTCATAGTAAGCAGATAGTACATCGTGATTTGAAGCCAAGCAATGTATTGATCACTCACAATGGATATAATTGCAAGCTGATAGACTTCAGTTTGTCGGATTGTGATGATTATGATGTACTTAAATTGCCGGCAGGTACACGTTATTATATGGCACCTGAAGTATTACAGGGAAACGAATCACTTGATTTACGTGCAGATATCTATTCTTTGGGGGTAATTATCGGGGAGTTATCGACTTGTTTGAAAGATAAGCACTTGGCAAGTATCTCTAGAAAATGTACGCAGCGGATAAAAGAAAAACGTTATGCTTCAGCAGGTTTGGTATTGAAAGCACTTGAATCTAAGCCTAATAAACGTTTACATAAGATAATCGGTGCCATTGTTTTAGTAGTTTTATCAGCAGTACTGATAGGTATATGGGCATTTCAACAGCCCTCTAGGCACATGAATGCTTCTTCTTTTCCTGCGTTTGGAAACTGTTCTGTCAGTGAGCATTGTAGAGCTATTCTAACTTCTGAACAACAGCGTATGTCTGAAGAATTGTCTGACTCTGATATAGAAGCAGATAGTATTCGGTTGCTAAATCGGCTTAAAGCTGCTTTAGATGAGGATTTCCCTTTGGCTGTGCAGCGAAATTCGGCCGTTTACCAGAATCACTGGCAGGCATTGAAGAAGGAAGCTGATGCACTGATTAGTTTGCGCCGAAAGCATTAGACAGTGTTTGCATTTTTTGAAATTTCTTCCAATATTCGGCATTCTTGTAAATCTCTATACAGGATTGTGGCACATGTAAAACGCAGTTATGATATAATTCTGTAGAAAATGTTTTTTCCATACAATGCGGTGGAAAAATTTCAGTTTGTACATACAAGTGTTGTAGCGGGCATTCATCAAACGCATAGTTAGCGATGAATTCTGTATGTTTTCCCAATACTACGCTTGTGAGGTGAGTACAGGCTTGAAACAGGCCGGTTTGAATCATTCTCAGATTATCCGGCAGTATGAGCTGGCGGATTTTTGCACCGTAGAAAGCTTCATTAGCAATGCTGGTGACAGTTTTGGGCAGGGTGATGCTTTCTAGTTGGCAGTTGCGGAATGCGTACTTGCCTATTCTTTCAATATTGGTGAGTAAATCCAGTTCTGTTTTACCTTCAGGAAACCATAGAAGTGTAGTTTTTTCCTTATTATAGAGAATGCCATTGCTGGCATATAAGTATGGACTATTGCCTGCAAGTTCGATACAGGATAGTTTTGGACAATTTAAAGAAGGCTCTATTTGTGACACTTCAGCGGGAATTTGTAGTGTAGACAATGCCGGGCAACTATGGAAAGCGTCTTTTTCTATGATCACAGAATTATTGGGTAAGCATAATCGGTTGAGATGCATGCAAGCTGCAAACATGCCCTTGCCGATTGCTTTGTTTTGGGTGAATCGGATGCCGTCGTAGCTGATTCCTCCTTGTACGATGGTAGCATCGGTCAGATTTAATTCGCATAATTGGCCGGGGGTAGCTTGACCATCTATACCTACGCCCAGCATATCGCGGAGTAGACGTATGTCAGTGCCGTTTAAGGGTCCAGCAATGGAAATCTTTGAAAACTTGTACTTATCATCTTGTCCAATTATTTCGTTCAAAGTACCCGGAACCGAAAGAATGACCGATTGAGAGGTGCGGAAAGTAAGTTTATTACTCTGTATTTCTCCGATGGAATTGCAGGCATATGCATATATCGAGTAGTTTTGTTCGGCAATCAATCCGCTAAGTTTTCCGTAAATAATCGTATCATTAGGCTGAATTATCTCTAATTCTGTTTCTACTCCTTTATCGCTTATGCAGCGGAATCCAGCGCGAGTTACTGCATCTCCACCATTGTCTTGTACGGCACATTGCAGGGTGATGCTAATAGGTCCTTTATTGACGAGAGTAAGTTCTCCTAGGCAGGGTACTGTTTTGGGCATAGTAGTGAAGCTAAGTATATCGCTCTGCACTTGGCTGTATTCATTGCCTGCAGCCAGGCAGTAAAAATAAGTGCTTCCTGGCTGTAAGTTCTGTAACATTGCATGAGGATTATCTTGTGTAGTGCAGTCTGCAGATTGTTTCATGCTTTTATCTGTACCGTAGCGAAACAACATGCGGTTTACCGCTGTATGTTCGCCTTTTAAGGTAATCATGCCACTTATATGGGCACTGTTGCGAGTGATTTCTGTGGCAGGATTGACCGATACATCGGGCAGTAAACTGTCCGGGCCTTTTTCATCGCAAGCCACAATTAGTAATAAACTTACACAGATAGTATAGAACAAATGAAATATACGCATAATCATTCAATATTAAAAATGAAAACCAAACCCCATCACAGCTTCCCAATACTTTGTGCGAATGGTAAGTAATCCTGCAGAAACTACCCATTTTCTGAATCTCCACATCAATCCCATTTCTGCACTGAGTCCTTCTGTAGAATATCCCTTGTTGAGTACATACGATGCATCTGATGTTTCCCAAGCTACGGTTCTTCTGCCGTAACCTACGCCTTCGTAGATGCATAATTCGCTGAAAACACGGTGGATACCTCCTGCTGTAATGGTGTATAGTTGTTTCTTTTTTTCTCCTGTATAATAGGGATATACAGTTTTACCGGATAGTGCCCCATCTTTGGAGCACGTTTCTAGTGTAGCTACATTCCCTCTTAAATCAGATTGAAAAGCCAGGTATGCACCATGCCTGCGCATGAGGGCTAATCGTACGCCGTAGGTGGGCCCTGCTTTTCCGATTCCCCAATTCACCGTGGCAATTTTACGCCACGGCTCACGCGGGCGTTTGATTCGGGTTGTTGGATGCAAAGTAAGTGAGTCGCTCTGATGGGCGGTTGTATCCAAAGAGGCAGGTTCGTCTTTCAGTTGTGGCAGTGGAACAGGTGCTGCTCCTACAGTGGGAGCTAACTCTAATTCGTATGTCATACGTGATTCCAGTGGATACGGAAAATGATAATCGCGCAGTACTCCCCATTGCGGATGTTTTATTGTAATCTGTTTACTTCCTTTTGGCAGGTATACCAGAATCTCACCTACCTCGTACACTTGGCGCACGATGCCCAATGGAGTGGAAAAGACAAAGTCGCTGCTGCCCACTACTTTGATAAGTGCGCAAGCTTCGTTGTTTAAGTCTTTAACCGGCTCTATGTACGCTGTAATATCGTTGGGCAATACTCTGAATCGCCTTACTTTGAATTGTTGTGCTTGCAGGGCATAGGCATAGCAACAAAACAGCAGAAGCCAGCTATATGGGCTAATCAATGACTGATGAAAGAAATGATGAATATTTTTTATCATATCTGATGCAAGTTAATTCAAATGAAAATTACTGATGTTGAATACTTCATCTTCCGGCAGAGGAGTATGTTCGTTCAGCATGCTGGGTTGCCAGGTGCGTACGTGAATTTTTGGCATAGAAGCATCTCTGAAGTCCCATAACAGAAACAGATATCCGTCATCGGAATAGAGATCTGACTGGTATCCTTGGCGCAGACTTACTCCATAGATACCCTGCCGGGTGGGGTGGCGCATGATGTGGAAATTACTGAATTTTACATCAATTTTCTTATTGGCCAGAAAGACTTGCCTCAGTCTGTCCAGATATTGACGTTTGCTTTTTACATTATACAATACCAGGTCTGGTGTAAGATATCCACCTTCGGGCTGTTGGGCACTTTGTATTACTTTCCCTACAATAATCAGGGCATTCTCGCTGAATGTCTGTTCCAGAAAATCAATGTCTTTGGTGACATAAGCCATGCGTAAATGTTCCACATAGTTCAGAATCAGACGTCGGTTCTTGGCGTCATTTTCTTTCAGTTTACCTGCGAGTACTTTACAGGCTTCATCATAGAAGGGACTATTTTGTTGAATGTTTTTCCATTCATCTGCTTGTATTATATGCTGATTGGTTGTGGGCGAAGGCTGATTATTCAGAGCTACCTGATTAGGTGCATTGTCTTGTGTTATTTTACATTTCTTTTCTGACATGTCAACAGACTTTTTCTGTTCCATTGTAAGAGTAACAGGTTTCTTTAGTTGCTGCAGAAAAACTTGTGGAGTTATTCTCAGCGCAGTGGAGTCGACAGCAAGCTGGGTATAGATTTTATTATCTATTGTTTTACCGTGTGCATTGATGAAGAAATAGTGCTGGTCTTTACCAGCTATGGTTAGTCCGTCTGCATAGTAATGACCCAGATAATCGTAGAAAAAATCTGAAAGTTTTTTTCCTTCTTGTGAGAATAAAGCCCATTGTTGATTATACCTCACATGTATGTTTTCAGTATTGGTCTGTTTGATTTCTGCAAATTGCGGTTGCAATAAAATATTACCTTTCATATCAATGACTCCCATACCGGTATGGGTGCCTATGATGGCAGTACCCAGTTGAAAAGCAAAAGCTTCTGTTACTTCTTGTGGCAAGAACAAGGTGCTTTTGCCATCTATGTGAAGGTAATGGAACTGATGAGTATCCTGATTTTTTATCTGCAGTAATCCGTTATGTATTTCTTGTCCCAACCATACATGGCTTTGCTGGATAGCCAGTCGGACATTTCCTTCTCTATCAATTAGCTGATAGCCTAGTTCTCCCTGCTGATTGGCTATTGCCACCAGAGCCAGACCTTCGTTGAAGTCAAACGCTTGGGTATAGATGGGTGGGATAATCATGTAACCGTTGGTATCGATATATCCATATTTACCTTGCTCTGTAGCCACTAAAGCTCTTCCATCGGAAAAATTACGCATGTAGACCAACTTATGAGGGGTATACTGAGCAGTAGAATAGATGGTATTTCCTTTTTTATCAATCAAAAGAATAGGCGAGGACTCTGTTTCCTGTGCCGGGGCTACGTCTTCAAAAAAATGTCCGATACGTTCAAACGTACGCAGGCAAACAGGTTTAAAAGGTTGGTTAATGTGATAGAGTGAGAGACGACCGGTAGAGTCGGGCACTGTGAACATATCATTGACTACCGTAGCAGGGGGTAGTGGATACGTACCGGCAGGAAGTATCATTTGCCCCTTCGTACTCACCAGTCCCCATCCATTTAAAGAGTCTACTTGAAATGCATAGGCCTGAATGGCATAGTTGTCAGAGGGTCGGCATGCCATCATCAACCATCCAATAAGGAACGTAATGCAGAAAGTAGTAAATTTCATGTCGTTGTAATATGAGTTGTTATTCATTACAAAGATACGGATAATATTTGAAATGCCCTTCTAGATTCCTAATTTGAAACAATCTAATCACTAGGAACTAGCAAGGGCATTTCTACCTACCAGTTAATTTATATAGTTAAGTCCAGTTTTCCAGCTCACCGCCGATTTCTATCTTAATCTGGTCAGGATTTTTACTCACTACGAGTTGTACGGCGTGTTGTATGCCGGGTTTGAACAGGAATCGGCTTTCATATAAATAAGATACGCCGTTCATAATCACTTCCACCAGTGGCAGGCGGTTGTCGAGTCTTTGCGGCACAACGATAGCTGTATAAAGATTGTTGCCCAATTGCTTTGCCCGAATGCTCTTTGCACTAGCATAGGGATTTCGGGTTGCTATACCGGCACTTAAGTCAATGGTGGCCTGTGTTACCGTGTTATGAATGAATACCTCTGCCGTAGCAGGTAAATCGCCCTCGTAATCTTCTCCTTTGACCAGTTTGATAAGTATGCGACTCATCCGATGTTTGAAGGAGAGGTCTACAGCCTGGTTGCTGGCAGTAACCTTAGGACTTTGTGCCCAAAGAAAATCGCTTTGGGCATATCCGGCAGGTGTACTTTGGTCTGTGGACAGGCTGAAAGGATAATCATCAATGGAAGATACTGATTGGGTAAAGGGGTAGTAAGCATACACTTGATATGTACCCGGATTCCAATAGATGGGTTGGTCTGGTGTCCATTGTGTGCTGTTAAAATTTAAGGCAGCATTGTTTACGAAATTTCCCGATGGTTCCAGCAGTTCATTGGCTTCTGTAATGAATACCCCTATCTTATCGCCGTCTTCAAAGGCTGTATCGGTGATGCGGGTCGATGTCTGTTGCGACGGATGACATACGTTGAATTCCATCAGCGACCGATCTTCACCGGCAGCAGGCAATTCTTCCGATTGGCTGCATCCGCTTGCTGCCCATAATGTAAGGCAGCAAGCAGCAGTAAGTGTATATAGATTTGTTTTCATACTGATAAACTTTTTAGTGAATCATTCTTTATCAATCATTCAGCGGACTGCCTTTGTGGATTCTTGGTGGCAATTGGAATCCATGTACAGGGGCTTCTGTATACTGCGGCCCACTGAACCGGGTGGCAGCGTTCACTTCCCGTTTGTCGTTCCTTACGAATTCCTCGAAAGAATACTCTTCTCCGGCATATCGCTTGATACGTTTCACGATGCTTTCGCGGCTGATGGTGCTGTAGTAGGGGATGTCATTGTTCATACAGCTGTTATGCTCGCTGCGGAACACTCCTCGGTTGTGCATATATCCTCCTTCGAAGATGTCTACAAAGTCGCTGTAGTGTTCATCAAAGATGAAATGGCTCCAGGGCACTTCGTGCATCTTTCCTGTCAGGGAGAGGTTATCGTACCAGCCGTTGGCTTTCGCCATGTTGAATTCAAGAACATGCCCGCAGCAGGAGCATCCACAGAAATCGATGAATTCATTGTGGTAGATATATTCATCTCCCAGTTTGCCGAAACCATGGCCTCCGGCTTCGTGCTGAATCACACCGCGGGTATCGAGCGGATAGCCATAAGTACTCATCGGACAGAAGGCAATGGCAGAACCGTCATCCCACATTTGGCAGATGCCTCCATAGTCGGTACTGTTGGGCACCATGATGATGAGCGATTCCTTCAAATTATCCGTGTTTACCGTAGGTATTTGCAAGGCATAGCGGAACACGGCATCGTAATCACAGCGCAAGCCCACACCGCCTGTAAAGGTAGTCTCAAATTTGGCATACCGGATGCTGTTGATGGTTCCGATACCCGTTTCCGGTGATACGGCAATGGCAGTGTACACATTGAAATAATCGCGGTAGGTCTTGTATGGCTCAATGCCGAAGAAGTTTTCCACTTGCTCCTGCATGGCGGCCATGTATTTCCCTTCGCTGATATCCTTACCATCATATCCGTCGCCCAAGAACACCAAGTTAATGCCACCCCGATTGCCTTTCGTAGCTTTTTGCAGGGTGATAATCTGATCTTCTCCATATTGGTAATCATACTGAGTGACTGTACACTGATGCGTATAGTCTTTGTCTTTCAGTTTGAAGACGATTTCTCCGGTACGTGGGGCAGAGCCTTTCGACATTTCATGAATGGTCAGTGTCAGTTCCGTTTTTTTGTTGCCGGAAGTCTGCGATAAGCTACACCAGTCGGGCATACTGCTCACTTCCCATTCTCCCTCAGCGTTCAGCACCAGTCGGCGCTTGCATTCCGTGTTGATGGCATTGGCCACAGCCGGGCGGCATACCAGTTCGCGGTGAGCAGCTATGCGCTTGAAGTCGCTCCAGCCTACGGCAGCCTGATACTGCTGAATGGCCGATTCGGGCACTTCGAGCGTGAAGTTGTCTTTGGCTACACCATTGAAAGCACCAGATTGGACATAGGGAGGTAGAGTTCCCTTGCAAACAATGCTTCCTATGCCAAAGCAGTTGGCGAATGCGCCACCCTCATCGCCCCATGCAGATTCCCAACGGATGTTTTCCAGTCCGGCAGGGAATATCAATCCTTCTAAACTGCGGCAATTGGCAAATGCACCGGCACCGATGGTCTGTACATCTTCCGGAATTTCAAGTATGCCCATCAGACGCCAATTGTTTTTGAAAGCATTGTCGCCGATGGTTATTAATGATTTCGGTAATTTGAGTTCTCCGGAAAAGTCGCAGCCGTTAAATACATCTTCACGAATCACAGTTAGTTCTTTAGGGAGGATCAATTCACCTTTTAGGCTACAACCTGCAAAAGCTCTACCTCCAATAGCTGTTATACCATTATGCATGGCCAATGTTCCATTAAAACCGCAATTTTCAAAGAGAAGGTCGGGTATTTCTGTGATATTTTGAGGAATCGTAATAGAACCTGTCAGATTTTTGCAGCCAGAAAAAGCATATTCCTTAATATCTGTCAGGCTGTTAGGTAAATGCAGTTCTCCGTATAAATTCTTGCAATTTATGAAGCATTGAAAACCGATGTATTTAAGATTTTGCGGTAGCTTTAACTCACAGGTAAACCCGCAATCACCAAATACTCCATTTATATTATGTCCTGGTGTTCCTAGATATTCTAACGTGGAAGGTAGGCTTAGAGTTCCTGTTAATGCACGGCAACCACCGAATGCTCCTGTATAAATTTTAGTGACACCTTCTGGGATTATCAATGAACCGCTGAGGTTGGAACAGCTATTAAAGGCATCTTCATGAATGGTTCTAAGTTTGTCTGGTAAAACCAATTTTGATAAAGATTTTTTTTCTTTAAAAGCATACATGGGTATTTCATAATCCTGATTAACAAAATGTCCATATTGATTGTTGTATTCAGATTTTGTGATTTTTACTTCTTTCAAATTTAAGGCATGTAAATTGGCGATAGAATCTCGCATAAAAAAGAAGTCTGAAGCATTGATTTCTCCCGTAATCTTCAGGTTCTGCAATTTTTTGTAGTCTTTGTTGGCAGCGGTGATGGCTTCTTTCAGTTTGCCGGCTTCGCTGTTTATCACCACATACTCCTTCATGGTGGCATCGTGGCTCACATCATCGTTTTCCCAAGCTGTGATGCTTTCGCCTATCAGCGAGAACGTATATTCTCCGGTCATCTCCTTTTTATCTACTTTGATGCTGAAATTGTGCATCTTGCCGGGGGTAAATACAAAAGCCTCTTGTTTCTTGAATGTGTAGGGGACAGTACCCACTGTCAAAGAAAACAAGACAGTAGATGCGCTTACCGTCTGCGGCACCACAATCGCCCGGAAAGCATCGTCCTTCTGGTAGGGGATGGTCCCCGCAGGCGATACCTCGCCCGTGGCCACGGCAGATCCGTCAGTCAGGTTGATGATGGCATTGCGCTTCACATTCTTCACCAATACACTCTTTTCCAGCTTGGCCCATTCTCCGGCTTCAAAACCTTTTCCTTCCACCAGCATTACTTTTACGCTACTTAGCCGGTGACGCAAGGGTACCACGATTTTGGTTTGCGTAGGAGCCACGTCGGTCACTTTTCCCCAAAGAAAGTCGCTCGCCTCGTAAGAAGCCAATTTCCCACCTTCAGCCGGTTTGCTTTGGTCTTTCTGCACTTCAAAGTTGTAGGCATTTACATCTTCCGGATTGCTGAAAGGATAGTAGGCATACACATCAATCGGGGTATGCTTGTCTTTCCAAAAAATATCATAGGCCGAATTCCATTTATAGGCAGCTTCATCGAACGTGTGGCGCACGTTGTCACCTCGGTTCCCTTGCGACAGTAAGGTGCCTGGCTTGCCGCCCTGATAATCTACAATGTAGACACCCATCACGTCGCCGTCGCAGAAGCCGTTGTCGTTGACACGGGTTACACTTATCTGATTTATCTCTCCTGATAAAGAGATAGGAATGCGTTCCTCCGTAGAACGGTTACTGCTGAGGTCGTCTTCACAAGATGCCAAGGCCATCAGCAGTGCGCTTGCTTGAAGCGTATGTAAGATAAATCGTTTCATATCATTCATTATTTAAGGTTATTCAGCCGTACCACCATGATCCACACCGTCATCTTCCCATGGAGTGACACCCACGTTGATACCGTTGCTGGTCTTCTTGACGGTCACCGTAAATACATGTCGTTTTCCGCCGATAAAAGTAAAGGATTTATTGAGTTTAAATTCTCGGTTATCCACGGTTACGGTTATGAAATTATCAGCTGTTACCGTTTGGGGAATCACCAATGCCTTGTAGGTATCACCTTCCTTGTAGGGAATTGTGCTACCTGCTTCGCCTTTGGCTGTTAGGGTGCCCTCTTTCAGATTGATAAGGGCAGTATGAAGATGTCCGTTTAGTTTCACGCTCACGTTGGCTTTGGCCAGGCTTTCTGCTGTAAATCCGTTGCCGGGAGTCACTTTGATGACCATGCTGCTTAGCAGATGCCTGGTCTGAATAGATACAGCGGTACTGGTAGGGCTTACTTTCAAGGCTTTGCCATACAGAAAATCACTGGCCTTATAGCGGTCGGCAGTACTTTGGTCAGCATTTACCTGAAAGCTATGTGCTGTAACATCCTGTATATCGGCATAGGGGTGATACGCATAAAAATCTGCAGGAGTGATGTTATCCAGCCAGTAGATAGGAGTCTGAGGATTCCAGGTTCCGCTGTAGGTAAACGCCATGTTGTCCACATGGTTACCGCTATTTTGCAATTCCCCGGCCTGTCCTTTGGCATAGTTTACTACATAGAGACCGATTTTATCTCCACTTTCATACCCTGTATCAGTAACCCGTGTATTCGACTGAATGTTGCATGTCAGCAGAATGGGTTTAGGCTTATTGATGGGGCTGTCTGGTTCATCGGGTTGAGAAATACTCTCATTGCCTGATGAACAACTCATCGTCATCAGCAATGCTACATAGCTAAAAAATGAAAAGAACTTGATTTTGCTCATGTCACTCAATTATTTAAAGGTTCATTGTATTCCGTGACAAAAATAAGAGGTTAAATGATGCAAATCAAGTTCATAATAGTTCATAATTCGAAAATCAGATAGTTTTTCCTTTCCACTTGCCTCTGCGCAGATAGAAGAAGCAGAACAGGAAGATGGTCGTTGAGTAAACCATCTCGGAAGTCCAGCAGAAAGCTACGTTACATTTTAAGTAATACACTGTGTAAGTGATGTAGATTACATAAATAATCAAGGTAGACATTTCCAAAAATAAAGCGGTACGTGTGTTTCCGGTTCCCGATACCGACTGAAAACATACATGTCCCGGTACCTGAAACAGGAATGATGCACACATTACCCATAAGGCTCCTACCGAAGCCTCGCGCAGTGCCGGTATGTCTGTGTATATGCCCAATATCTCTGTTGGAAAAAGTGAAAAGAGCAAGGCTAAAGGCAATACAAAGGTGTATCCCATTTTGATATGTTGCAGAATGGTGCCCGGCACATAATCGGTCTTACCGGCTCCAATTAGGTTGCTTACCAGCGAGCCGCAGGTAGATGCAAAAGCCATCATGCTCATAAACAAAATGCTCGATACGCTGCGCACAATGTTGGTAATGGCCAGTGAGCGTTCGCCCAGGTGCTCTATGTAGAGGAAGAACAAAAACCACGTGGACAACGATATGGCATTCTGTATCATAGTCCAGAAAGACACATTCAACATACGTTTCAGTATCTTTCCGTTAAAGCGCGGGATGCGGTTGAGTCCATATTTAGGACAATCGATTCGCATGCGGGTGTAGCAGACAAAGAAAATGAGTGATACCAGTTCGGCCAGCGTAGAACCGATAGCTGCGCCTTCGATGCCTAATCGAGGGAATCCAAACTTGCCGAAGATCAGTATATAGTTAAATACTACATTACTTAATACCATAACCAATGAATTCAGTGTCAAAGTCTTGGTTTGAGTGGTGCCCAGAAAGAAAGCACGAAACATGACGGCTGTAAATGAAAAGAAAGCACCAAATACACGCCAATGCAGATATCCTACAGCTGCCTGGTAAATATTCTCAGAAGCGATGATTTGCTTCAAGATTAATGGTGAGAAGAAATAGGAGAGGGTAAACAGTACAGCTGCTATACCTATTTGAAAATAAATCCCCTGATAGAACAGTTCGCCTATTTCACGGTATTCACGTTCGCCGTTACGTCTGGCCATCAGGATTTGTGCGCCGATACTAAATCCATAGGCCACCATAAAGATGACAGTATAGAAGATACCTGCTATGGCAGAGGCACCCAGTTCCACTTCTCCTACACGTCCCAAAAATGCAGTATCGGTAATACCAATCATCTGTTCCATGAGCAGACTGATCAGTATAGGGAAGGCTATATGCCAGATTTCTTTAAAACTATAGTAAGTCTTCATTGTGTGGTAAGGGGTATTTGTGTAAAAAAGGAAGTGCGCCAAGAAAAATCCATTGACACACTTCCAGTTAATATTTATAGCAGTTCGGTAAAAAAATTACCGTTGATTTTGTTGTCTCTGACGCATCAGTTCCTCTTGCTGTTTCTGCATCGCTTCCAAGCGGGCTGCAAAACTGCTCTTCTTCATTTGCTTGGGATCTTTCTTGTTGGCTTCCAACTGTGCCAGTAAGGCTTCTTCATTGGTAGTCTTACGCAAAATAATAGTAGTAACTACACTTACCAAGGTAGAAATGAAGTAGTAATAGTTCAATCCTGAAGGATAGTCATTCAAGATAAAGAGGAACATTACCGGCATCAGATAAGACATCCATTTCATGGCTGCCATCTGAGGATTGGCTCCCGTATCCTGTTGTTGCATCATATACTTGGTGTTCAAGATGTTGGTCAGTGTCATCAGTAAGCAGAACAAACTGAGGTGGCTGCCCAAGAAGGGTATATGAAACGGGAATGTGATAAAAGCATCATATGTGGAAAGGTCGTCTGCCCACAAGAAACTTTGCTGACGGAATTCAATGGCATTGGGCACAAAGAAGAACAGCGCCATGATGATAGGCATCTGAATCAGCATAGGTAAGCATCCTCCCATAGGGCTTACTCCATATTGGCTGTAGAGTCCCATCATTTCCTGTTGTTTCTTCATGGCATCTTCCTGCTTGGGATACTTGCGGTTGATTTCATCAATTTTCGGTTTCAGTACGCGCATTTTAGCCGACGACAGATATGTCTTCAGTGTGGCAGGAAATACCACAGCTTTTACAATCAGTGTCATCAGTAACAGTACGATACCCATGCTTAATCCCCAGCCAGACAGCCAGTCGAACAGATTGATGGTAAACCATTTGTTCACCCAGCGGATGAGCGGCCAACCCAGATAGACCAAACGGTTTAATTCCCAGTCTTTATTCAGATCGTCACCTACAGCACTTAATGTCTTGTAGTGGTTCGGACCGAAATAGAAGTACAATTGAGTGGGCTTGTTGCCGGTAGGGTCGAAGTCTGTGCTCATTTCTGCTGCATAGTCTTTGATGTAACCACTGCCTTGAGGTGCCATCTTTGAAGTAAGTTTTGTCTTACTGAAATGCGTATCAGCCAAGAATACAGAAGAGAAGAACTGATTCTTGAATGCTATCCATTCCAAAGGTTCCGAAACTTCTTTCTTATCGTCTTGAGCAGCCGACAGGTAATCAGTACCATCGTCTTCTATTTTATAGGTAAGCTCTGCCAAACGGTTTTCATAGGTGTAACCTTTTTCAATTTGGCGTGCCCGTTGTGACCATTCAATGTCAAGGCTCTTATTAGTCGCAGCCAATTTGCCATTCATATTTACGGCACGGATGGTCAAGTCTACAAGATAGCTGTCGGTATGCATAGCATACACAAAGTCGATATAACTCTGCTCATTGGCCGTCAGACGCATAGTAACTGTGCTGTCTGTGCGATTTACAGGCGTAAAGAAATACTCCTTAGTCTGGATGGTTTCCTTATTGTTGTAGAACAAGAAATTCATCGAAGCATCTTCTCCGCTGAAAAGAGTCACAGGAGTAGTCTTGTCTTGAGCCATGTACTCTTTCAGTGTAGCTGAGGCTACCCGTCCGCCTTTGGTATCAATGGCTATTTCTGCCAGATTGTTCTGAATAACTATCTGCTGTTCTTTGCCTTGACGTGCGCTAAAGAACAGGTTGGTGGAATCCAAAGCCTGTAAGGCTTGTTCATGAGCCAATGCGGCATCTGCTTTCGCCTTCAAATCAGCCTCACGCTGCTGCACCTGAGCAATGGAGTCATAGTAACGCTGCTGCGCTTCCAATTGCTCTTGACTCGGACGGCTCAAGAAACTGAATCCCACCAGCAGAATGCCGATGAGTACCAATCCGGTAATGGTATTTTTATCCATGTATTATCTAGTAATGATTATTTTTAATGATGATTATTTGTTTTGGTTCTCTTGTTCGTATTCAATGGCAGCTTTTACAAAAGACACGAATAAGGGGTGCGGCTTCAGTACAGTACTGCTGTATTCCGGATGGAACTGCGTACCTACATACCATCTCAGAGCTGGAATTTCTACGATTTCCACCAAGTCAGATTCAGGGTTGATACCCGTGCACATCATGCCCGCAGCTTCGTATTCATCCTTATACTGGCTATTGAATTCATAGCGATGACGGTGACGCTCTTGAATGTGTTCGGTGCCATAAGCTTCGTAAGCTCTACTACCTTCTTTCAGTACACATTCATAAGCTCCCAGACGCATAGTACCTCCCATATTAGTAATAGACTTCTGCTCTTCCATAATGTCGATTACATTATGCGGAGTCTTTTCATTCATTTCGCGAGAGTCAGCATCTAGATACCCCAATACGTTGCGTGCAAATTCAATGGCAATACACTGCATACCCAGACAGATACCGAAAGTGGGGATATCGTGCTCGCGAGCATACTTGATGGCTACAAACTTGCCAGGAATACCACGCTCTCCAAATCCGGGACCAATCAGTACTCCTGCCATTCCCTTCAGGGCTTCGGCCACGTTGTCTTCAGTCAGCTTTTCGCTGTTCACAAATTCTACAGATACCTTGCGGTCGTTATATGTACCAGCCTGCGACAAAGCTTCGCGGATAGACTTGTAGGCATCTTGCAGGTCGTATTTACCCACCAGGGCAATGTGGAGCGGAGCGTTGGCCTCGGCTTTATGACGGCGTTCCAGGAATGCGCGCCATGGGCCCAGTCCCGGAGTGTCTCCTACGGGTAGACCCATTTTTTTCAGAATGGTAGCATCCAAGCCTTGTGCTTGCATCAGAATGGGTACTTCATAGATAGTTGGTGCATCGATGCTCTGAACCACAGCATTCTCGTCTACGTTGCAGAACAAGGCTACTTTCTTACGCAGGTTGCTGCTTAACTCATGTTCTGTGCGCAGCACCAGAATGTCCGGTTGGATACCTACACTTTGTAATTCTTTGACAGAATGTTGAGTAGGCTTAGTTTTCAATTCTCCAGCTGCAGCCAGGTAAGGTACATAAGTAAGGTGTACACATAAGGCATCTTTCCCTAATTCCCACTTCAACTGGCGAATGCTTTCCAAATAAGGCAGCGATTCGATATCGCCCACTGTACCTCCAATTTCCGTAATGACGAAATCGAATTTGTATTTGTTTCCCAGCAATTTCACGTTGCGTTTGATTTCATCCGTGATATGGGGAATAACCTGAATAGTTTTGCCTAGATAATCACCACGGCGTTCTTTATCAATTACGCTCTTGTAAATACGTCCCGTAGTAATATTGTTGGCTTTGGTAGTTTGTATGCCTAAGAAGCGTTCATAGTGTCCTAAGTCCAAGTCAGCTTCATGTCCATCCACAGTTACGTAGCACTCTCCATGTTCGTATGGATTCAATGTACCCGGGTCTATGTTGATGTACGGGTCAAACTTCTGGATGGTTACTTTATATCCTCTTGCTTGCAGCAATTTGCCGATGGAGGATGAAATGATTCCTTTGCCTAATGAAGAGGCTACACCACCGGTGACGAAAATGTACTTTGTTTCTCCCACAGTTATATAGTTTTATAAATTTACGTTCTGTTTGAAAGCGCAAAATTATGAAAAAAAAGAGGAATTGCATAAGGTTTGGTGAAAACAAATCTAAAAATGATGGAATCTCCTGCTTTGCTCTCTCTCTTCGGCGGTTTTGAGTGCTGATATCGCCGGGCTAAATTCGGGTATATGCACTAGGAATTGGTACGGACTTGGTAGGGACTTGATAGGGAGTTGGTTGGGAGAAGCTCTGTGAAAGACATATGGGTAAGAACTAGTCGGGTATTAAATTTAAAATAATAAATGAGGAGTCTGTTGTTTCCTATGCAAAATTACAGTATTTTTGCGCATTGTTTTTTATATTTAGGTTAAAAATAGTGTTATGGATAGCATGTTGAAGAGAGTGATTTTAGGAGGTGTAACCGTATTTTTCTATGCGTGTTTGCCTATGGCGGCGCAAGATACCGTGTCAGTAACTAAACCGGAAAGAAACAATACTTTGCAGGTGATTTCTGATTCTTTACAAAAGGGGAAAACGGATACACTATCGCATCAGTCTCAAACTACGGTAATCGATGTGGATTCTTTGTTTGTTGTCTTGTCCGATTCTATGAATACTGTTGTAAAACCGGACTCCTTAAGGCTTTCATCCGATTCGCTGAAAGTAGTGTCCGATTCGCTGAAACTTTCATCAGATTCTTTGCAATTAGCTACAGATACCATGGCGGTTTCTTATGATACGGTAGAGGTAGCCAAGGTGAAACAGGTTGACAAGCCGGAGACGAAAAAAATGGTTCCTGAACTTTCGGATTTATTGAAACCTTATCTGCTGTTAAAACTGACTTCCACAGGCGAATCTTCTTTTGCATTGGATACTGTGTCTGTTCTCCAGCAGAAGCATCTGGCTGTGCTGGATTATCTGAATGATCCTGATACGCCGGAACGGTATATAGCCATTTGCCCTTATTATTATAGATTGTTTGTGCCTTTTACTTATTATAACCGACCGCTGAAACGGTATTCCAAACTTAATTGGCAATTTCAGATGCCCGATTCTCTGGCATCGCAGACTCAAGAATTGCTGCCATACGATACGCTGAGTTTTACTGCCATTGAACAGACCAGCAAGGAGGTCGACCGTATACTGCTAGATGCCTATGTACATCAGCCTCGATTAGTACGATTTACGGAAGCGGAGATTCAAAAAGGGCGACTCTTTAAGGACAATCTGGAAAAAGAAATCAATTCGAAACCTTCGGTTGTGAAACTCTTTGTTCAAGAAAATATGCTGGGCGTAGATGAAGAAGCTGGAGTGGTGATTCATAAGCCCAACTGGTGGATGCTGGGCGGTAACGGCTCTTTGCAGTTTACGCAGACTCACTTTTCAGACAACTGGTATAAAGGTGGAGAAAACACTCATTCGGTATTGGCTTTTTTAAGCTTGTTCGCCAATTATAACGATCGTGAAAAGGTGCAGTGGGAGAATCTGTTAGAGGCTAAGTTGGGATTTGTCTCAGCTCCGTCGGATGAAAAGCATAACTATCTGGTGAATAATGACCAGCTTCGCTTATATAGTAAGCTAGGTTTGCAGGCTATCTCTAAATGGTATTACACTATTTCTACGGAACTGAAGACGCAATTTTGTAATGCGTATCCAGCCAACAGTGATGAATTGAAGGCTGAATTTCTGGCTCCGTTGGATTGGGCTACCAGTATAGGTATGGATTATAAATTAAATAAGAAGAAGATAAACTTGTCAGTCTTTCTGGCTCCGTTGTCACACTCTATGCGATATGTTCATGGCGACAAGGTAAAAGAAACGTCTTACGGTTTGGAGGAAGGCAAATCGGTAAAACACGATTTCGGTTCACAACTCCAATCTAAAATTTCCTGGAAAATCATTCCTTCGGTTACACTAGATTCGCGTTTGGACTACTTAACCAGCTATGAATGGATTCGTATAGATTGGGAAAGTACGGTAAATTTTGCATTGAACCGTTATCTTTCGGCTAAGCTATATGTGTGGGCTCGCTACGACGACAGTGCAAAACCGAAAGAAGGAACTAGCTATTTTCAGCTGAATGAGACCTTTGGATTTGGCCTGAATTATACGTGGTAATAGTATATACGGCTGGTTTTCCGCTGAAAATAGCAGGGAAATCAGCCGATTTTTTTTAAAAAGATGGAGGTGGGATACAGAAAAAACAGAATAATCCCTTGCAGTTCATAAATAATGCGTAAATTTGCTGCGATTTGTAATCCATAGTTTGCAAAATGGCGAATACTATAAAACATCAAGGTATTGTGGAAAACATAAGCGGAGCTCATCTTCAGGTAAGGATTGTGCAGACCTCCGCCTGTGCCACGTGCAGTATAAAAGGACACTGCACTTCTGTCGACACGAAAGAAAAGCTGATTGATATAACAGACAGTCAGGCTTCTTGTTATCAGGTAGGTGATAGAGTGTGGGTAGTGGGCGAGCTATCAATGGGGTGGATGGCTGTAATGCTGGCTTTTATACTTCCCTTTCTAATCTTGATAATTTCTCTTTTTGTTTTTATGGCTTTTTGGAAAGATGAGTTGAGTGCATCACTCTGCTCATTAGCTTTGCTTGTGCCTTATTATTTTTTGATATGGCTCAATAAAGCCCGTTTAGGAAAGAGGTTTTCTTTCGTTATACAACCAATGGTAGTGTGAATGAATAATACATATATAAATAATTAATAAAAAAACTGATTTATGAATGTAATTCTGATTGCAGTGATTTCATTGGGAGCAATAGCCTTGGTGGCTGCAGCTATCTTGTATGTAGCTTCCAAGAAATTCGCCGTGTATGAAGATCCGCGCATTGCTCAGGTGTCGGCAGTATTGCCCCAAGCCAATTGCGGCGGATGTGGTTATCCTGGCTGTAGTGGATTTGCCGATGCATGTGTAAAGGCAGGTTCATTGGAAGGCAAACTTTGTCCAGTAGGTGGTCAGCCTGTCATGACGAAGGTTGCAGAAATCTTAGGATTGGATGCTGCTGCATCTGAACCGATGGTAGCCGTAGTAAGATGTAACGGTACGTGTGCCAACCGTCCCCGTATTAACCAGTATGATGGCGCTAAGAGTTGTGCCATTGCTGCGGCTTTGTATGGTGGGGAAACGGGTTGTAGCTATGGCTGTTTGGGCTGTGGCGACTGTGTGGCTGCCTGCCAGTTTGGTGCCATCCGTATGAATCCGGAAACTGGGATACCGGAAGTGGATGAGTCGAAATGTACTGCTTGTGGTGCTTGCGTTAAAGCATGTCCGAAGAATATCATTGAAATACGTCCGCAGGGAAAGAAGTCGCGTCGTGTTTATGTGCAATGTGTCAATAAAGACAAGGGTGCTGTGGCCCGCAAGGCATGTGCAACCGCTTGTATCGGTTGTGGTAAATGTGTGAAGACTTGTCCGTTCGAAGCGATTACTTTGGAAAACAATGTGGCTTATATCGATTATAATAAATGTAAATCATGTCGTAAGTGTGAAGAGGTATGTCCGCAGGGCAGTATTGTAGCTTTGAACTTCCCACCTCGCAAGTCGAAGACAGAAGGTGTGGTAGAGGCTCCGAAAGCTACCTCTAAGGTTGAAATGCCTAAGACCGAAGCTTAAAAATAATAAAATCAAGAAGTAGAACGATTTAAAATACAGAATTGTATGTTGAAGACATTTTCAATTGGTGGAGTTCATCCACACGAAAATAAACTTTCAGCGCACCAACCCATTGTGAAGGCAGAGATTCCCTCTAAAGCCGTTATCTTATTGGGACAGCACATCGGTGCTCCTGCCAAACCTATTGTAGCCAAGGGTGATGTAGTGAAGGTGGGCACCAAGATTGCCGAACCGGGTGGCTTTGTTTCCGCTGCCATCCATTCTTCCGTGAGCGGAAAGGTTGCTAAGATTGATACGATCGTAGATGCTAGCGGTTATGCCAAGCCTGCTATCTTCATCGATGTAGAAGGAGATGAGTGGGAAGACAGCATTGATCGCAGCGAGACGTTGGTGAAAGAATGTACTCTTTCTGCTGAAGAGATTGTGAAGAAAATTGCCGATGCCGGTATTGTGGGTTTGGGTGGTGCCTGTTTCCCTACACAGGTTAAGTTGTGTCCGCCGCCTGCTTTTAAAGCTGAGTGTGTGATTATCAATGCCGTAGAATGCGAACCTTATCTTACGGCCGACCATCAACTGATGCTGGAACATGCTGAAGAAATCATGGTAGGTGTATCTATCCTGATGAAGGCTGTGAAGGTGAACAAGGCATTTATCGGTATAGAGAACAATAAGCCTGATGCTATAGAACTGATGACCAAGGTGGCTTCCAGTTATGCAGGTATCGAAGTAGTTCCTTTGAAGGTGCAATATCCGCAAGGTGGTGAAAAGCAATTGATTGATGCGGTAATCAGCCGTCAGGTAGCTGCGGGTGCACTGCCGATTTCTACCGGTGCTGTGGTGCAGAATGTGGGTACGGCATTTGCTGTGTATCAGGCTGTACAGAAAAATAAGCCGCTGTTTGAACGGGTAGTAACTGTTACAGGTAAGTCTTTGGCTCATCCCTCTAATTTTTTGGCACGTATCGGTACGCCGATGAAGCAATTGATTGAGGCTTGTGGCGGTTTGCCCGAAGATACCGGTAAGATTATCGGTGGAGGACCGATGATGGGTAAGGCTTTGGTGAATACCGATGTACCTACAGCAAAGGGTAGCTCCGGCATCTTGATTATGAATAACAAGGAAGCAAAACGTGGTGAAATGCAGCCCTGCATCCGTTGTGCCAAATGTGTAAGTGCTTGCCCTATGGGGCTGGAGCCATATCTGCTGGCTACAGTTTCTGCCCATGGTGATTTCGAGCGCGTAGAGAAAGAAGATATTATGTCGTGCATTGAGTGTGGTTCATGTCAGTTCACTTGTCCTTCCAATCGTCCTATATTGGATTATATCCGCTTAGGTAAGGGTAAGGTAGGTGCTATGATTCGTGCTCGCCAAGTAAAAAAATAATTTAGTGAGAAACTATGAATAAGTTAATCGTATCCCTTTCACCTCATGTGCATGGAGGTGACAGCGTCAAGAAAAATATGTATGGTGTACTTATCGCTTTGTTGCCTGCATTTCTTGTATCGCTTTATTTCTTCGGATTAGGGGCATTGATTGTGACAGCTGTTTCTGTGCTGTCGTGTCTGTTCTTTGAATGGGCTATCTGCAAGTTCCTGATGAAAAAAGAATCTAGTTCTATAACGGATGGTTCGGCTATAATCACCGGTGTGTTGTTGGCTTTCAACCTTCCTTCAAATTTACCTATCTGGATTATCATCATCGGTGCTTTATTTGCCATCGGTGTAGGAAAGATGTCATTCGGCGGACTGGGATGTAATCCTTTCAATCCGGCATTGGTGGGACGTGTCTTCCTGCTGCTTTCTTTCCCGGTGCAAATGACTACTTGGCCTGCTGTAGGTCAACTCACAGCCTATACAGATGCTACAACGGCTGCTACTCCGCTGGGTATTATGAAAGGTGTGATTGTAGGAGCTCCGGGTGCATCGCTGGATCAGCTTCCTTCTTCTTTTGAACTGCTGATTGGTCAGAACGGTGGTTGCTTAGGTGAAGTAAGTGCTTTGGCTCTGCTCATTGGTTTGGGCTATATGCTTTGGAAGAAAATCATTACCTGGCACATTCCAGTATCCATTCTGCTGACAGTGTTTGTGTTCAGTTCTATCATGAATTGGGTAGATCCGGTAAAATATGCTGGAGGCATCACACACTTATTGTCGGGTGGTTTGATGTTGGGCGCCATCTTCATGGCTACCGATTATGTCACCTCGCCGATGAATCATCGCGGTATGCTTATCTACGGCGTATGTATCGGTTTGCTTACAGTTATTATTCGTCTGTTTGGAGCCTATCCGGAAGGCATGTCGTTTGCTATTCTCATTATGAATGCATTCACGCCGCTAATCAATACCTATGTCAAACCTAAACGCTTTGGGGAGGTAGCGAAGAAAAAATGAAAAAGTTAGAATCATCATTAAAGAATATGTTGCTGGTGCTTACAGGGGTTACCGCTATCTCTGTAGCATTGCTGGCCTACGTGAATGAATTGACTAAGGAACCTATTGCTGAGGCTAATGCGAAGACGCTTAGCGAGGCTGTAAAGGAGGTAGTTCCCGGATTTGATAACAATCCTATCGCAGAAAAAAAGATACAGAATGTAGACGGTGTGGATTATGCCGTATACCCGGCTACGCAGGCAGGTAAATATATTGGTGCTGCGGTAGAAGCTACCTCTATGGGTTTTGGAGGAGATTTGAAAGTGTTGGTAGGATTTGATGCTGAAGGAAATATCCTTAACTACTCTTTGTTGTCGCATGCAGAAACTCCCGGATTGGGGTCGAAAGCTGCGGATTGGTTTAAAAAAGGCGGAAAAGGTGATATAACTGGTATGAATCCTGGTGAGGCTAAACTGACCGTAAGTAAAGATGGAGGTAAAGTAGATGCGATTACAGCTTCTACGATTACTTCTCGTGCTTTCCTGAATGCAGTGAATGCTGCCTATGCAGCCTATGCAGGACAGAATGAAGCCGACGGTGCAACCGGTGCTACTAAAAAAAATGTGGAAAATAAATAAGAAAGGAGTAGAAGATATGAATAACTTTAAGGTGTTGATGAATGGGATTATAAAAGAGAATCCTACTTTTGTACTTCTGCTTGGTATGTGTCCTACCCTGGGAACTACCTCTTCAGCTATCAATGGCATGGGTATGGGATTAGCTACCATGTTTGTATTAATATGTTCTAATGTGGTAATTTCGGCCATTAAGAACTTGATACCCGATATGGTACGTATTCCTTCGTTTATTGTGGTGATTGCCTCTTTCGTAACTCTGCTGCAGATGATTATGCAGGCTTATGTTCCAGGTCTGTATGCCACATTGGGCCTTTTTATTCCGTTGATTGTGGTAAACTGTATCGTATTGGGCCGAGCAGAAGCCTTTGCTGCCAAGAACGGCCCTGTGGCTTCCTTGTTTGATGGCTTGGGTATGGGACTTGGTTTTACATTGGGACTCACTCTGCTGGGTGCTATGCGTGAACTGTTAGGCACGGGCAAGGTGTTTAGCGTAACGGTATTTCCTGAAGATTATGGCATGCTGCTGTTTGTCTTGGCTCCGGGAGCTTTCATTGCATTGGGTTATCTAATTGCGTTGGTAAATCGTATGAAGTCTTCAAAGGAATAATCATCTAGTGTTAAACTAATAAATTGATTCACATGGAATATATATTGATATTTATTTCAGCAATCTTTGTAAACAACATTGTGTTGTCACAATTTCTGGGTATCTGTCCATTTTTGGGCGTATCTAAGAAAGTAGACACAGCTTTGGGTATGTCGGCTGCAGTAGCTTTTGTGTTAACCATTGCTACGGTGGTAACGTTTCTTATTCAGAAATATGTGCTCGATGCTTTTGGCTTAGGCTATCTGCAAACCATTACCTTTATTCTGGTTATTGCTGCATTGGTGCAGATGGTAGAAATTATTTTGAAAAAAGTATCACCGTCTTTGTATCAGGCTTTAGGAGTATTCCTTCCACTGATTACTACAAACTGTTGTATTCTGGGTGTGGCTATTCTGGTTATTCAGAAAAACTATGATTTGCTTACTGGCGTGGTGTATGCATTCTCTACAGCTATCGGTTTCGGCCTGGCTCTGACTTTATTTGCAGGATTGCGCGAACAAATGAGTTTGGTGAATATCCCGAATGGTATGAAAGGCACTCCGATAGCCCTTATAACTGCAGGTTTGCTGGCTATGGCATTTATGGGCTTTTCGGGCGTGGTTAAAATATAATTTTTTTTGTTTGAAAAGCGAGGATTATTAATTTATTTCCTTACATTTGCATAGTTATTAGACAAACCTAAAAGCTAAATATCTATTATGAAAGAGAAAATTCTAGTTACAGGTGGTACCGGATATATTGGTTCACACACTGTTGTAGAGCTTCAAAGCGCAGGCTATGAGGTGGTAATTATTGATAACTTGTCAAACTCAAGTGCTGACGTAGTTGATAACATCGAAAAAGTTTCTGGTATTCGTCCGGCATTCGAAAAACTTGATTGTCTGGATTTCGAAGGACTTGATAAGGTGTTTGAGAAATATAAAGGAATTAAGGCTATCATTCATTTTGCAGCCAGCAAGGCTGTGGGTGAATCTGTAGAGAAACCCTTAATGTACTATCGCAACAATTTGGTTTCACTGATAAATCTGTTGGAGCTAATGCCTAAGCATGGGGTAGAAGGAATTGTGTTCTCTTCTTCTTGTACGGTTTATGGCCAACCTGATCCAGAAAACCTGCCGGTTACTGAGTCTGCTCCAATCAAGAAGGCTGAGTCTCCTTATGGTAATACGAAGCAGATTAATGAAGAAATAGTTCGTGATACGGTGGCTTCTGGTGCTCCTATCAATGCTATTTTATTGCGTTACTTCAATCCGATTGGTGCTCATCCTACGGCATTGCTGGGTGAATTACCTAATGGTGTTCCTCAAAATCTTGTACCGTATCTTACTCAAACCGCCATTGGTATTCGTGAAAAACTAAGTGTCTTTGGTGATGATTATGATACACCAGATGGATCTTGTATTCGTGATTTTATCAATGTTGTAGACTTGGCAAAAGCACACGTGGTAGCTATCAGTCGTATTCTGGAGAAGAAGCAGAAAGAAAAAGTTGAGGTATTTAACGTAGGTACCGGTCGTGGTCTTTCTGTATTGGAACTGATTACTGCTTTTGAAAAAGCTACCGGAGTGAAATTAAATTATCAGATAGTTGGACGTAGAGCTGGTGACATTGAGAAAGTTTGGGCTAATCCTGCTTTGGCTAACAATGAATTGGGTTGGAAAGCAGAAAGAAGTATAGAGGAAACTTTGCTTTCTGCATGGAACTGGCAGTTGAAACTACGTGAACGTGGCATTCAGTAATTCTGCGTCAATGAATGTTAATTTATTAATTAGTCTGAACAAAACAACCAGTTTGGTTGTTTATAAAATACAGTTTACCTGAACTTTCATGTGTATGTGAATATACTTGATAAGTATTTAATGCATTAATGCATTGAACAGGTAGATTTTCATAGTAGTTTTGTCGTGTTTTATTTTGTGTTTGTGTTGTGATAAGCCTTGTCGAGAGACAAGGCTTATTTTCTTATAAAAGGTATAGGTGTTTAAATGTAGAATTTGCCTTTCTGTATAAATGTCTGATTTTCAAAATCTATTTGTGGAATATGGTCTTCAGGCTTAAACAGGGCAAATACGGAAGAACCTGAACCGCTCATGGAAGCATAGAGTGCTCCATGTTGATAGAGTTTTTCTTTTATTTCACCGATTATAGGGAATTGTGGAAAAACGCTGGCTTCAAAATCATTGAGTAAGCAATTTTTCCATTCAGTTATAGGCTGTTTAATCACTTCTCTGACAGCATAGTGGGGGCGATGTGGGATAATATGAGCAAAAGCATCGCGTGTGGAAACAAACACATCAGGTTTCACCAGTAGGTATTGATATCCTTTTAGAGAAAAATCGATGGGGCTAAACAGATTGCCGACTCCTTCTGCAAATGTAGGTCGATTTTGGATGAAGAAGGCACAATCTGCACCTAATTTAGCTGCATAGGTTTCAAGTTGGATAGTACTTAATTTTAGTTGAAACATTTCATTTAGCATGCGCAGCATAAAGGCTGCATCTGCTGATCCACCTCCTAATCCAGCTCCTGAGGGGATATGCTTGTGTAGGTGTATCTCAATATTAGGTAAGTTGAAATCCTTATCCAGCAGTTTGTAGGCTTTTACAACGAGGTTGCTGTCAGTATCTCCCTCAATGGATAGCCCTGTTTGAAAAAGTGTGTACTTGTGGGGCGAATAAGATACCTCTACTACCTCTAGTGCGTCTTCGATGGGCAGTGGATAGAAAATTGTTTCCAGATTGTGGTAACCGTCCGCACGCTTTTCGGTAATGGACAGTCCTAGATTGATTTTAGCATTAGGAAAAGTAATCATACGTGAATAGGGTATTAAATGTATTAAGCATTGCTGCAAAGTTACTAAAATGAATTATCTTTGTTGCGTAAAAGATTAAATAAAGATTTGAATCGTGGTAGAACAGAGAAAAAATATTCGTAGCTCAAGGGCTAAAAATCCACAACCGGTAACGGATTATGGGCGTGTTCAGCCTCAAGCTCCTGAGTTAGAAGAAGCCGTATTAGGTGCATTGATGATAGAAAAGGATGCATATTCGCTGGTTAGTGAGATTCTCAAGCCTGAATCTTTCTATGAGCATCGTCATCAACTAATATATTCGGCGATTACAGATTTGGCTGTGAATCAAAAACCCGTAGATATTCTGACAGTAAAAGAGCAACTTTCCAAACGTGGTGAGTTGGAAGAAGTGGGTGGCCCATTTTATATCACACAGCTCAGTAGCAAAGTTGCTTCATCTGCACACATAGAGTATCATGCTAGAATTATAGCTCAAAAAGCTTTGGCTAGAGAATTGATTACATTCACCAGCATTATTCAGACAAAGGCATTTGATGAAACGTTGGATGTAGATGATTTGATGCAGGAGGCTGAAGGAAAATTATTCGAGATTTCTCAGCAGAATATGAAGAAGGATTACACGCAGATTAATCCGGTCATTTCTGAAGCCTATCAATTGATACAAAAGGCAGCAGCTCGTACGGATGGTTTAAGTGGTCTGGAGAGTGGATTTACAAAATTGGACAAGATGACATCGGGTTGGCAAAACTCTGATTTGATTATCATAGCTGCACGTCCTGCTATGGGTAAAACCGCTTTCGTACTTTCCATGGCAAAAAATATTGCTGTTAACTTTAAAAATCCTGTAGCACTCTTTTCACTGGAAATGAGTAACGTACAGCTGGTTAATCGTTTGATATCCAATGTATGTGAAATTCCTAGTGAGAAAATTAAAAGTGGACAGTTGGCAGACTATGAATGGCAACAGTTGGATTATAAACTGAGGGATTTGCTGGATGCACCTCTTTATGTAGATGATACCCCCTCTCTGTCAGTATTCGAATTGCGTACTAAGGCACGTAGACTGGTGCGCGAGCATGGGGTGAAGGTGATAATCATAGACTACTTGCAGTTGATGAATGCCAGCGGTATGTCCTTTGGTAGCCGTCAGGAAGAAGTAAGTACCATTTCCCGTTCGCTGAAAGGGTTGGCCAAAGAACTTAATATACCTATTATCGCACTTTCTCAGTTGAATCGTGGAGTGGAAAACCGAGATGGAGAAGAAGGGAAGCGTCCGCAACTGAGCGACTTGCGTGAATCGGGTGCCATCGAGCAGGATGCCGATATGGTATGTTTTATTCATCGTCCAGAGTATTATAAGATTTATAAGAGTGCCGATGGTACTGATTTACGGGGTATGGCTGAAATTATAATAGCCAAGCATCGTAACGGTGCAGTGGGGGATGTTCGCCTACGTTTTATTGGTCAGTATACCCGTTTCCAGAATCCTGAAGATGATATGGTCATTCCACCGCCTTCTGAAGGTGGAGGAGGAGCTACTTTTGGTTCCCGCATGAATGCTCCTATAGGTAGTTCAGCTACTCCGCCTCCTCCCATGGATAATTACCCTCCTATAACAGATAATCCGTTTGGTGGTATGCATGGGGGAGAAGTTCCGTTCTAGAAGCAAGCAGTACCGTTTGGAAAGGTCAAGATACGGTATTCAAAATAGAAGAGGTCGTCTTAAAATATACGGTAAGACGGCCTCTTCTATTTATTTAGATTTTCATTCTAATTACTCGGATTCCTGTCCAACTGTTGGTGATATTCAGCATTTGCTGCAAGGGGATGCGGGAAAGTATCACTTTTTTGGCACTCGACGACGCATGAAGCAGGTGCAGTTTCCCTTTCTTATAGCAGGCAATTCCCAGATGGCTAATGTCTAATCCTGCTATGTTGGTAGTAATGGCTATAATATCCCCATCCTTTATCCAAGGAAATCCGTCCGCGGCTAGTTTTTCTTTAGGAACGTAACGGATTTCTTTTTCAGACAAACCTTTTTCGATTTTCTTCATTCGTGCCACGTTTTGCGGAGAGTGGGCCAACTGCTTGTATCGTTCCGGATGTGAACTCATATAAGAAATCTGAGTCTTTGTTTTGTATGGGCTGTGTTCGCTGCTGACATCCGTTAAAAATCCTAGTCTGGTGCCATTCTCTATCCAATCAGTGATATAATGCAGTCTGGAAGTGTACCCGTCAATGATACCGTTTCGGTAGCGTATTTTTTGGAGAGTGTTAGCAAAATCGTTTTTATGGATATGTTTGTGGTGCGCTTCCGCAAGCGTCATGGCTAAAACATACTCTACAAATGTGGTACAGTCTACCTCATCGCAATTAATGATTAATCTTTCTTGGGTAGTATCGTTATCTAGTGTATGAGCTACATACGGAATACCTAAAAACGCCCACGCATTATCCAATAATGAGTGAGCGCTATCTTGAGCCGTGGCCGGCAAAGAAACGGCAAGAGTAAAAACATATACTCCCAAAGACTTTATAAAATTCTTGTGAAACCCCATCGTAATTATGCGCTGTGATTAGTAAGTGAAGTTATTCTGCCGAAAGAATCTCTTCGCGCAACCATTTCTCCAGTTCGTCTGTCCACTGACGTTTGTAGGGAAATGTATCTCTAAAACCCCACCCATGCCCACCTATGGGATAGACATGAAGACTAGCAGGAATTTGATGCAGCAGTAGAGCTGAATAATAATTAATGGCGTTGGCAGGGGGTACAGTTTTATCATCGGAAGAAAGTGTGATAAATGCAGGAGGAGTCTGGTTGTTTACTTGCATTTCTAGAGAATATTTTTTTACCAGCTCATCGGTAGATTGGCTACCTAATAGATTTTTTTTGGAACCGCCATGTGTTTGTTCTGTCATGGTGATGACCGGATATAGTAGAATTTGGAAATCAGGTCGTGTTTCTTTACTGGAATATAAAGTAGCCAGTGAAGCAGCCAGGTGTCCGCCGGCGGAAGCCCCCATAATGCCTATACATTGCGGATTTACTTTCCATTCACTGGCATGTTTCCGCACCATTCGAATGGCTTGTTCTGCATCAGTGATAGGGACTGTATGATGTCCATTGGGCATTCTGTATTTTAGAACGATGTATGTAATGCCTTGAGAATTGAACCATTGTGCCATATCATGTCCTTCGTGGTTCATGGCTAAACGTGCATACCCTCCCCCTGGGCACATAATAATGGCTTTTCCGTTCGGTTTGGAAGCCGGATAGACATAAATGGAAGGGTGAGTGACGTTGGCCACCCTCCCTCCAAAGAGATCTTCCTGTTTTCCTGTCAGTCCATTTGAATTGGGCATTTTCTCTGGCCAAAGAGGCAGTTCAATAGGCTCTTGTGCCCATAAAACAGTTACTAGCATAAGTAATGCTGTAGTGAAAATCTTTCTCATATTTATTTTCTAATATACTTGGATTAGATATTTTTGTCGTTTTTGTATAGGGATGCTTTGACGAAATAGAGAATCAGTAAAGCATAAGCGCCCAGAGCCAATACTTCAGACCATACATTATTCAGCCATGCATCGTTGATTAAGTTGATACCTCCAAATCGCATGGCAGCACTTACCACTCCCATCAATGCTCCTCCTGCAATGAAACCGGATGCCAGCAGAGTGCCTTTTTCTCCACGTTCGGCGTTAAGTGCCGCATCTTTGCTACGGGTGGTTACATACCAGTTAATAGCACCACCTACTACCAAAGGTACATTTAACTGAAGGGGAATGAACATTCCGAGAGCAAATGCCAGAGCAGGAATTTTACAGAAAGTAAGTAAGATGGCCAGTACAGCTCCGATGCCATAAAGCAGCCACGGAGCATCTACACCGCTCATCAGAGGCTTAATCAGATGAGCCATAGCGTTTGCTTGTGGCGCAGCCAAGTCACCACTGGTAAATCCATACGTCTTATTGAGTATGATCATGACTCCACCCACTGTTGCAGCTGATACGATGGTGCCTAAGAATTTCCAGATTTCCTGATTGCGTGGAGTAGTTCCCAACCAATAACCTATTTTTAAATCAGTTATAAATCCGCCGGCCATAGAAAGGGCTGTACATACTACACCTCCCATAATTAAAGCTGCGACCATACCTCCGGGACCTTTCAAGCCTACAGCTACCATTACAACAGAGGCTAGGATCAACGTCATCAGTGTCATTCCCGATACAGGATTAGTGCCTACTATAGCTATGGCGTTGGCCGCTACAGTTGTAAACAGGAAAGTGATTCCTGCCACTAATAAAATGGCTACAATAGTGTGCAGCCAATTGCCCTGCATTACATCAAAATAGAAGAATAACGACACTATCGCGATGGTCAAGACAGCTCCTACGGCAATGATTTTCATGGAAATATCACGCTGAGTGCGTATTACTTGTTTGGAATCTGTAGATTTACCGCCCATTTCCTTGGCTGCCAATCCTACGGCACTTTTAATAATTCCCCACGATTTGATAATGCCTATAATACCAGCCATGGCAATACCGCCAATACCAATATTTTTGGCATAGTAGTCAAAAATTTGCTCAGGCAACATGCTGCCTACAGTAGCGGTAATTTCCGGATTCCATTCATTCAGCACAGCATCGCCCCAGATAAGTGAAATGCCGGGAATGATAATCCACCAGACAACCAATGAACCTGCACAAATGATGGCCGCGTATTTCAGTCCGACGATATACCCCAATCCCAATACGGCAGCACCTGTATTTACTTTAAATACAAGTTTGGCTTTATCGGCCAATACTTCTCCATAATGACATACGCGCGTTGTGAAATTTTCGTTCCACCATCCGAATGTAGCTACAATGAAATCATATAAACCACCAATGATACCAGCCACCAGTAAGGGCTTGGCCTGACTGCCGCCTTTTTCACCTGATATCAATACCTGTGTAGTGGCTGTGGCTTCCGGGAAGGGGTATTTCCCATGCATATCACTTACAAAATATTTTCGGAAAGGAATAAGGAACAAAATTCCCAATACTCCACCAAGCAGGGAGCTGATGAACACTTGGGTAAAGGTTACCGTAATTTCTTCCGGATAACTTTCCTGTAGGATGTAGAGTGCCGGTAAAGTAAAGATTGCACCTGCTACGATGACACCAGAACTGGCACCTATGGACTGAATAATTACATTTTCTCCTAAAGCATTTTTCCTTTTAGCAGCTCCTGATATGCCGACGGCAATGATAGCGATGGGGATAGCCGCTTCAAATACTTGCCCCACCTTTAGGCCTAGATAGGCCGCTGCTGCGGAAAAGAGGATGGCCATGCCTATTCCCCAAAGTACGGACCAGAGATTCACTTCCGGATAGGTTTTTTCCGGTTTCATCAAGGGGGTATATTTCTCCCCGGGTTTTAATTCTCGGAAAGCATTTTCCGGTAGTCCTGCAGGTTTTCCTGTTTCTTGTTCCATAATGTAAGAATGATCTGCTTGTGAATTATTGTTTTTTCTCTGTCGTCATATTTCCTTCTACATAGATTCTCATCATCTCGGTTTTGGCATTTGTTCGAATTGTGATGGATTTCTTAAAATGTCCCGGATATTTTCCTGTGCCGTTATAGGTGATTTTAATTGTTCCTTTTTTCCCAGGCATAACGGGTTCTTGCGTATATTCAGGAACGGTACATCCACAAGACGCAATGGCTTGGTGGATAACAAGTGGTGCATCTCCTACATTCGTAAAGGTAAATACGCAACTCACAATCGGGTCCTTTTCAGAAAACGTTCCGAAGTTGTGCGTTGTCTTATCAAACTTAAGGTCTGCCTTACTTTGTGCCCACGCACATCCTAAACTCAATACAAGCATACACATATAACATGCAAGTCTTTTTTTCATTGTCATTTGTTTTTTAGTTATTTACTATAATTTTATTTATTCGCAAAGTTAACCTTTTTTCATGAATAACAGTTGTAGCTAATGCGAAATTGTATTAAATGCACATGTTGTGTGATTTTTATCTATATTTGCAGTATGAATAATGAAGCAATACATATAAAGAATCTGACTATCGGTTATTCCGCAAAAGGGAAGAAGAGAATTGTAGCCGATCATATTTCTGCAGTGATAAAATCCGGTGAATTGACTTGTTTGCTGGGTGCCAATGGTGTAGGTAAGTCTACCCTGTTGCGTACGTTGTCGGCCTTTCAGCCGAAGATGGGTGGGGCAGTATATATTGATGGAAAAGAAATCAGTGAATATAATGACAGGCAGTTGTCAAAAGTGGTGAGCGTGGTGCTGACAGAAAAATGTGATCTCTACAATATGACAGTTGCTGAACTGGTAGGCTTGGGACGTACTCCTTATACCAGTTTTTGGGGAGGTTTGTCTGCTGATGATGAAAAAGTGGTGTGGCAGGCCATGAAGCAAGTTGGGGTAGCTCACTTGGCGGGTCGGATGGCCCATACCCTAAGTGATGGTGAACGCCAGAAGGCGATGATTGCAAAAGCGCTGGCTCAGGAGACTCCTGTGATTTTTTTGGATGAACCTACCGCTTTTCTGGATTTTCCGAGCAAAGTGGAAATATTACTTCTGCTGCATCAGTTGAGCCGTGAAACTCAAAAGACGATATTCCTTTCTACTCATGATGTGGAACTGGCTTTGCAGATAGCTGATAAGATTTGGTTGATGGATGGTATTGAAGGAGTGCATATCGGTACACCGGAAGATTTAGCCTTGAGTGGTGATTTGGAAAAGTTCTTTTCTGGAGGAAGTGTTGTTTTTGAACCTCATACGGGTCTATTTAGAGTTAATCATAGTTGTCACAAACGAGTGGGTTTTTATGGAAAGAATACCTGTCGGTGTGCAATGGTTCGCAAGGCTCTTTCCAGAGTAGGGATAGAGGCAGTCCATACCGATGGGCAAACAATAGCCGTTGAAGTAGAAGATGACTGTTTCATGCTTTATCTTCCAGGAGTAGGCAAGAGGCGCCTGTCTACGATTGAAGAATTGTTAGCTGCATTGACTCGGACATAGTATAGTCGGAATGTCATACTTAAATAAAGAAAAATAAAATTTTCTTTTCTTATTTCGGTCGATTGCACTATCTTTGCCATCGAATTGGTTCCGGATGAACAATTCTGTCATCAGGATTAAAAGGGAATCGGGTGAAAATCCCGGACAGTCCCGCTGCTGTGAAGCTCCGTTAATATCATGAAAAACAACCTTTGCCACTGATATGCCTTAAATTTATATCGGGAAGGCTTCAAGATTAGGAGTCAGTCAGAAGACCTGCCATTCGTATGCTTTTGTCTTTTTTCGTGGGTATAGAAAAGACAATACAAATAAAAAAGTTGAAGAAAGAATAAAAGAAGGCTTGCTTTGCTCTTGGGTATACCTTATTTATTAAGGCTGTGAATCGTCTTGATGATAGGGTGTAGCGATGGTTGCAGACAAGGCATTCCTTCTGCAAATATAAGAAAGATGATAAAAAAAGTATTAATTGCCAACAGAGGTGAGATAGCTGTTCGTGTGATGCGCTCTTGCCGAGAGATGGGAATTGCGAGTGTGGCAGTTTTTTCAGAAGCCGATCGTACATCACATCATGTGTCGTATGCCGACGAAGCCTATCTGATAGGCCCGGCTGCTACAAAAGATAGTTATTTAAATATAGATAAGGTGATAGCTGTGGCTAAACGCTGCCATGCTGATGCTATACATCCAGGATATGGTTTCCTGTCGGAAAATGCAGATTTTGCCCGTCGCTGCCAACAAGAGGGTATTATATTTATTGGTCCGTCGGCAGAAACAATGGAGTCCATGGGAGATAAAATTGCTGCACGGAAGCGTATGATAGCTGCTGGCGTACCGGTGGTTCCTGGTACAGAACAGCCTTTAAAAAGTGCAGAGGAAGCAGTTCGGATATGTAATGAAATTGGCTATCCTGTGATGCTGAAGGCTTCTATGGGCGGTGGCGGAAAAGGTATGCGCCTGATTCATAGTGAAGCAGAGGTAGCAGAGGCTTATAATACGGCGCGCTCAGAGTCTATGTCTTCGTTCGGCGATGATACGGTATATCTGGAAAAGTTTGTAGAAGAACCGCATCATATCGAATTTCAGATATTGGGAGATAACCACGGTAATGTCATTCATCTGTTCGACCGTGAGTGCAGTGTGCAAAGACGAAATCAGAAAATAGTAGAAGAGAGTCCTTCTCCGTTCTTGACACCTGAACTTCGGAAAGAAATGGGTGAAAAAGCGGTGGCTGCCGCAAAAGCTGTGAATTATTCGGGTGCCGGTACCATTGAATTTTTGGTAGATAAGAATCGCCATTTCTACTTTTTGGAAATGAATACTCGTCTACAGGTAGAACATCCTATTACTGAGGAAGTGGTGGGTGTAGATTTGGTGAAGGAACAGATACGTATTGCCAATGATGAGCCTCTTCATCTAAAGCAAGAAGATTTATACCAGCGTGGACATGCTATCGAGTGTAGAATTTGTGCTGAAGATACGGAGAATAACTTTATGCCATCACCTGGTATCATTAAGCAGCTTACAGAGCCTAATGGTATTGGTGTACGTATAGATAGCTATGTGTATGAAGGTTATGAGATACCTATTTATTACGACCCGATGATTGGTAAATTGATTGTTTGGGCCACTACGCGGCAGTATGCTATCGAGCGTATGCGCAGAGTGTTGTATGAATACAAGATTACGGGATTGAAAAACAACCTCGCTTATCTGAAGCGCATTATGCATGTTCCAGATTTCGTAAAGGGAGAATACAATACACTCTTCATTGAAAAAAATGCCAGAATGTTGGTGCGTTCTAATGCAGGAAATGAAGAACTGGAAAACATTGCTATGATTGCTGCCTATATGGATTACCTTGTGAACTTGGAAGAAAATTCGGCTACGCAACTTCCAGACGCTCGGCCTATCAGTCGCTGGCGTGAATTCGGTTTGCAAAAAGGTGTGTTGAGAATTTGATTATTAACGGCTTAAACTTTGAATACGGATATGGAAATTCATATTGGAGAACGTGTGGCTGATGTAACATTAGTCAGTAAGGATGGAAACAGGGTGCAGCTTATGGTAGATGGCAAGCCGTATGAGGTGGATATTGTGATGGCGGAAAATGGCAGTTGCTCCATTCTGCATGACGGTATTTCATTCAATGCAGGTTTGGTGCGTGGTGAAGGAGGCAAGAACTATGATGTTAGCATGTTTAACCGTTCCTTTCATGTAGATATTATAGATACACAGGCTAAATATTTACATATGAGAAAGGGGGCAGAAGAAAAGCAAGAGGATAAAATAATAGCTCCTATGCCTGGTAAGGTGGTAAGTGTTCCGGTTAACGTAGGCGACAGACTGGCTGCAGGTGATATTGTGGTGGTGCTGGAAGCTATGAAGATGCAAAGTAATTATAAAGTGAACGCTGACTGTGTGGTACGAAGTATTCTGGTAGCTGCCGGAGATTCTGTCAATGCCAATCAAGTATTGGTGGAACTGGATTTGTTGCCGCAAGAAGATTGATAAACTAGGATAAATAATTATAAGAAATGACTCGAGAAGATATATACCAGCAATATGAAGAGCTGGATAAGCGTGCCTCTTTAGGTGGGGGACTTGATAAAATTGAAAAGCAGCATCTTTCAGGAAGGATGACTGCTCGTGAGCGTATCGATATGTTACTGGATAAAGGTACGTTCAATGAACTGGATAAGTTTGTGAATCATCGCTGCAATAACTTTGGCATGGAGAAGAAACAAATTCCAGGTGATGGTATGGTTACCGGTTACGGTAAAATCGATGGCCGTCTGGTCTTTGTGTATGCTTATGACTTTACTGCTCATGGAGGCTCACTGAGCGAAACCAATGCAGCTAAAATCGTAAAAGTGCAAGAATTGGCATTGCAGAACGGTGCTCCTATTATTGCTTTGAATGATTCCGGCGGTGCGCGTATCCAAGAGGGTGTAAGCAGTTTGGAAGGCTATGCTAGTATTTTTTATCAGAATACCATTGCTTCGGGAGTAATTCCGCAGATTTCGGCTATTTTGGGTCCTTGTGCCGGTGGTGCATGTTATTCTCCGGCTCTGACAGACTTTATTTTTATGGTAAAGGAGCAGAGTCATATGTTTATCACAGGACCGGATGTGGTAAAAACAGTGACCAATGAAGTGGTAGATAAGGAAGAATTAGGAGGCGCTTACACGCACAGCAGCAAGAGTGGTGTTACTCATTTTATGTGTAACAATGAAGAGGAAACCTTGATGAGCATCCGTGAATTACTGAGTTTCTTGCCTTCAAATAATATGGAAGATGCTCCGTTTGCGCCCTGTACGGATGATATCCATCGCCAGACAGAATCTTTGCAAACTATCATTCCGGAAGATCCGAATATGCCTTATGATATCAAGGATATTATAGAGCCTGTATTGGATAATCAATACTTCTTTGAGGTTATGCCTCATTTTGCCAAGAATGTAGTAATTGGTTTCGGACGTTTGAACGGACGTTCTGTAGGTATTGTAGCTAATCAGCCTGCCTATCTGGCCGGTGTGCTTGATATTGATGCTTCTGATAAGGCTGCCCGCTTTATCCGTTTTTGCGATTGCTTCAATATTCCTTTGATTACTTTTGAAGATGTTCCTGGATTCTTGCCGGGTACTATGCAAGAACATAATGGCATTATTCGTCATGGCGCAAAAATAGTTTATGCCTATGCTGAGGCAACAGTTCCTAAGATTACGCTGATTACCCGTAAGGCTTATGGCGGGGCTTATATTGTTATGTCCAGCAAGCCTACCGGAGCTGATGTAAACCTGGCTTATCCGCAGGCACAGATTGCGGTAATGGGCGCTGAGGGTGCTGTTAACATTCTCTACAGAAAGTCTTCGGATGAAGAGAAGAAGGAAATTATTCGTGAATACGAAGAGAAATTCTCTAATCCTTATCGTGCAGCTGAACGTGGCTATGTAGATGATATTATCATGCCGCGCAATACACGTTTTAAGTTGGTACAAGCTTTGGAAATGGCTCATAACAAGAATAAAAGCAATCCTCCTAAAAAGCATGGCAATATGCCGTTATAAAGTTGCGTGAGCATCATGCAATTGGCTAACAAGGCCGTCCTCATAGATTTTTTCTATAGGGACGGCTTTTTTTGTAATAGATGGTGTTCTTCAATAGCATCTTATAGTTATATTCCATATTATTGTATTATGTATGATAATAAGTTGTTTCATATCATTTTATATATGATAATTATTTATCTGTGAAATAGTGCTTTATAACATGTAAAATAGTAAATTTATAAATTGTATATGAGAAAAAACTATTCTATATTTGCATCGCATAACATAAAGACAAATTGCATTTATGAAAAATACGAATATACCATTGGCCAATAACCACATTTCTGTAGATTGTGTGGTGATTGGTTTTGATGGTGAACAAATAAGGGTTTTGCTGATAAAACGCATGGGGGAAGAAGAAGGTGAAATCTTTCATGATATGAAGCTTCCTGGAAGTTTGATTTATATGGACGAGGATTTGGATGAGGCTGCCGCACGCGTATTAAATGAATTAACTGGTCTGAAAAATGTAAACCTGGTACAGTTTAAGGCTTTTGGTTCAAAAGACCGTACTAAGAACCCTAAGGATGTACATTGGCTGGAACGGGCTCAATTAGCCAAAGTAGAGCGCATTGTTACGGTGGCTTACTTGTCGTTAGTGAAGATTGACCGCACTTTAAATCGTAATTTGGATTCTTTTCAGGCTTGTTGGGTAGCTTTGTCGGATATCAAGTCTTTGGCATTTGACCATAATCTAATTATATGCGAAGCTGTAAGTTATATTCGGCAATATGTAGAAGCGAATCCTGCTGCATTGTTTGATTTGCTTCCTCGCAAGTTTACGGCAGCCCAATTCCGTATTTTATATGAACTTATTTATGGTAAATCCATCGATGTGAGGAATTTTCATAAGAAAATATCCCAGCTGGAGTACGTAGTTCCTTTGGAAGAAAAAGAACAAGGGGTAGCTCATAGAGCAGCACGTTATTACCGCTTTGATAAAAAGATCTACAATAAACTTAGAAAATAATAACTTTTTAACTGGTCAAATTATATGTTCCTATTAGGTTATGATATTGGCAGTTCGTCGATAAAAGCAAGTTTGGTAAATGCAGATAATGGCAAATGCGTATCTTCTGCTTTTTTCCCGAAAACAGAAGCTCCCATGTTGGCTTTACATCAGGGTTGGGCTGAACAAAATCCCGACAGTTGGTGGCAGAATCTGAAACTGGCAACGCAAGCTGTTCTGACAGAAAGCGGTGTGAGTGCTTCAGAGATTAAAGCTATTGGTATTTCGTATCAGATGCACGGACTGGTCTGTGTGGATAAACATCAGCAGGTTTTGCGTCCTGCCATCATCTGGTGTGATTCGCGCGCTGTTTCGTACGGCGATCGCGCATTTAAGGAATTAGGGCAAGATTACTGCCTTTCTCATTTGTTGAATTCTCCGGGTAATTTTACGGCCTCCAAGTTGGCATGGGTAAAAGATAACGAGCCGCATATTTATGAGCGCATTGATAAAATTATGCTTCCCGGCGATTATATAGCCATGAAGTTAAGTGGTATAGTGAGCACAACGGTATCGGGCCTTTCGGAGGGAATGTTTTGGGATTTCAAAAATAATCGGTTGGCCGATTTTCTGCTGGAGTATTATGGATTAGATGCCGGCTTAATACCGGAAATCTGTCCAACATTTGCCGAACAAGGCCGGGTAACTGCTGAGGCGGCAGCAGAATTGGGCTTGAATGAAGGTACACCTATTACTTACCGTGCAGGTGACCAACCCAATAATGCTCTTTCACTGAATGTGTTTAATCCGGGCGAGATTGCTTCTACAGCAGGAACCAGTGGAGTGGTTTATGGAGTAAACGGCATAGTGAATTATGATAAGAAGAGCCGTGTTAATACATTTGCTCATGTGAATCATACAGATACCCAGACCCGCTTAGGGGTTTTACTGTGCATTAATGGAACCGGCATCCTTAATTCTTGGGCAAAGCGAGTGGTAGCTTCGGAGTGTAATTCTTACAGTGAAATGAATAGGCTGGCTGCTCAGGCGCCGATTGGTAGTGCAGGTGTAAGCATTCTTCCCTTTGGAAACGGGGCAGAACGGATGCTTCGGAACAGCGAAATAAATTGTTCTATGCATGGATTGAATTTTAATCTGCATGGTAAACAGCATATTTTACGGGCTGCACAAGAGGGTATTGTCTTTTCATTTAAATATGGTATAGATATTATGGAACAAATGGGTATTCCGGTGCAGAAGATTCATGCAGGCCATGCCAATATGTTTTTGAGTTCCATATTCCGCGACACTTTAGCCAGTGTCACCGGGGCAACCATTGAACTATATGATACAGATGGCTCTGTGGGGGCTGCCAAGGGAGCCGGTATGGGTGTAGGCTTTTATAAAGACCATCAGGAAGCTTTTGCTACCTTGGATAAATTAGAGGTGATTGAGCCCAATTTAGCTAAGGTTCAGGAGTATACCGATGCATATGAGCGATGGAAGCATTGTTTGGAACGGGCGATGGGTAATGTGTAAAATCCTGCCGATGATAGTATACTTAATTAAATAAATAAATAGCTAACGAATAAAATAGTACGATTATGATCAAGAAAGAGTATTTCCCCGGCATTGGAAAAATTCAGTTTGAAGGGGTTGAAAGTAAAAATCCGATGGCATTCCGTTATTATGATCCGGAAAAAATCATAATGGGTAAGAAGATGAAAGATTGGTTGAAGTTCTCTATGGCATGGTGGCATACATTGTGCGCAGAAGGAGCCGACCAGTTTGGCGGAACCAGCAAGAAATTTCCGTGGAATGAAGGTACTGATAGAATTCAGGCTGCTAAGGATAAAATGGATGCCGGCTTTGAATTCATGCAGAAAATGGGAATAGAGTATTACTGTTTCCATGATGTAGATTTGTGTGATGAGGCTGATTCTATAGAAGAATACGAGGCTAATCTGAAAGAAATTGTGGCATATGCCAAGCAGAAACAAGCTGAAACGGGTATCAAACTGTTGTGGGGTACAGCTAATGTATTCGGCCATGCACGGTATATGAATGGTGCTGCTACCAATCCAAACTTTGACGTTGTGGCCCGTGCTGCTGTTCAAATAAAAAATGCAATTGATGCAACCATTGAATTGGGTGGTACCAATTACGTATTTTGGGGTGGACGTGAAGGCTATATGTCTTTACTGAATACTGACCAGAAACGGGAAAAGGAACATTTGGCTCAAATGTTGACCATTGCCCGTGATTACGCACGCAGTAAGGGCTTTACCGGAACTTTCCTGATTGAGCCCAAGCCCATGGAACCTACCAAGCATCAATACGATGTAGATACAGAAACAGTCATCGGTTTCCTGAAAACTCATGGCCTGGATAAGGATTTTAAGGTAAATATCGAGGTGAACCATGCCACATTGGCCGGGCATACCTTTGAGCATGAATTGGCCGTAGCGGTAGATAATGGCATGTTGGGCTCTATTGACGCAAATCGTGGCGATGCGCAGAATGGTTGGGATACAGACCAATTTCCTATAGATAACTTCGAACTGACGCAAGCCATGATGCAGATTATCCGAAATGGAGGTTTGGGTAATGGCGGTACAAATTTTGATGCCAAGACGCGCCGTAACTCCACAGATCTGGAGGATATCTTCATCGCTCATATTGCCGGTATGGATGTAATGGCTCGTGCCCTGGAGAGCGCAGCCCGTCTGCTGGAAGAATCTCCTTATAAAAAGATGCTGGCAGATCGCTACGCTTCTTTCGATAGCGGCAAGGGAAAGGAATTTGAAGAAGGAAAGCTTTCTTTGGAAGATTTGGTGGCCCATGCCAAACAAGTGGGCGAACCCAAACAGGTGAGCGGTAAGCAGGAACTTTATGAAGCTATTGTAAATATGTACTGTTAACTGATAGATACCTAAAGACAAAGAGGTGGTAATACTCTTTGTTGTTTTGCGCTTATTAGTGAAAACTATAAACGCCACTGCCGTTTATACAAACGCCGTCGCCGTTTGTACAAACGGCAGTGCTGATTTTATAAACGGCAGTGCCGTTTATAATTATATCCTAGTTTGATTAACTTCTGTTAACCGATTGGCCATTCAAATATGGCAGCTTAGATACATTATAGCTAAATCTTGTATACCTTTGCACAGTTTTAAACAAAAACATAACTATACATATTATGGAAGAATTGAAAATCAATAAGGTGCAAATTCGGAATTTGCAGATTGAAGATTATGATCAGCTGGCTCAATCCTTCACTCGTGTTTACAGTGATGGAAGCGATGTGTTTTGGACCCACAAGCAGATTGAAAAGTTGATTCGTATTTTTCCTGAAGGTCAAATTGTCACGGTAGTAGATGAAAAGATTGTAGGCTGTGCTCTTTCTATTATTGTCAACTATGATGATGTAAAGAATGATCATACCTATGCTCAGGTAACAGGAAAGGAAACCTTTAATACACATAACCCCAAAGGCAATATACTTTATGGTATTGAAGTTTTTATCCACCCGCAGTATCGAGGCTTGCGTTTGGCAAGACGAATGTATGAGTATCGCAAGGAACTTTGTGAAACGTTGAATCTGAAGGCTATTATGTTTGGTGGGCGAATCCCTAATTATCACAAGTATGCAGACCAACTTCGCCCTAAGGAATACATTGATAAAGTACGTCAGAAGGAAATCTTCGACCCGGTGCTCACTTTTCAACTCTCCAATGATTTCCATGTGCGTAAGGTGATGCGTAATTATCTGCCTAACGACGAAGAATCCAAGCATTACGCATGTCTGTTGCAATGGGATAATATTTATTATCAGGCTCCTACGCAAGATTATGTAAGCCCGAAGACCACCGTGCGTGTGGGGTTGGTTCAATGGCAAATGCGCTCTTATAAGACCTTGGACGATCTTTTTGAGCAAGTGGAATTTTTCGTAGATGCCGTATCTGATTATAAAAGCGACTTCGTCTTGTTTCCGGAATACTTTAATGCACCTCTGATGGCTAAGTTCAACGATGAGGGCGAATCAGAGGCTATTCGCGGATTGGCAGAGTATACGGAAGAAATCCGCGAGCGTTTCATTAAATTGGCTATCAGCTATAATATCAATATCATCACTGGTTCCATGCCGTTGAAAAAAGAGGATGGACGCTTGTATAATGTGGGGTTCTTATGTCGTCGCGACGGCACATATGAGATGTATGAAAAGATTCATGTTACGCCAGATGAAATTAAAAGTTGGGGATTGAGCGGTGGTAGAGCCTTGCAGACTTTTGATACAGATTGTGCGAAGGTGGGAGTGCTGATTTGCTACGATGTGGAATTTCCTGAGTTATCGCGCATCATGGCCGACCAAGGGATGCAGATTCTTTTCGTACCTTTCCTTACTGACACCCAGAATGCCTATAGCCGTGTAAAGGTATGTGCACATGCCCGCGCCATCGAGAATGAATGCTTTGTGGTAATAGCCGGTAGCGTGGGTAACTTGCCTCGTGTGCATAATATGGATATTCAGTATGCACAATCCGGTGTGTTTACACCTTGCGATTTTGCATTTCCTACAGATGGAAAACGGGCAGAAGCTACACCGAATACAGAAATGATACTGGTATCGGATGTTGATCTGGATTTGCTGAACGAACTTCATACCTACGGTAGTGTACGTAATCTGAAGGACCGCCGGAATGATTTATATGAAGTGAAATTGAAAAGGGGATAGACATAAAAAAAGGCTATCTATCCCAGACAGCCAATCTTTCTTGTTAACCTTAAATCTAATACTATGAAAAACACAATGCAAAGGTAGTGCATTTTTGTAGATTCCCAAATTTTTAAGCCGAAATGCTTTGATTTATAACATGCTTTAAGGGTGTAGCATATAAATTAAGACTTTTCGGCTCTCATTTATTTAAAAATCTCAAAGTTTTTCCTTTTATCTAACTTTTTTGTAAATTTGCGGCTTTAATAAAAGGAATAGCCTTTTTTGATGTGTAAACTATATTAAAAAGATAAAGAAGATGGGTAAGAAATTTGCCGAATATTCTAAGTTTGACCTTTCTGACGTTAATAAGAAGGTATTGGAGAAATGGGACGAAAACCAGGTTTTCGCCAAGAGTATGACTGAACGTGAAGGTTGTCCTTCATTCGTATTTTTCGAAGGACCTCCCTCTGCCAATGGTATGCCGGGAATTCACCATGTAATGGCCCGCTCTATCAAAGATATTTTCTGTCGTTATAAGACTATGAAGGGTTTCCAGGTAAAGCGTAAGGCTGGTTGGGATACGCATGGACTTCCGGTAGAACTGGGCGTGGAAAAAGCACTGGGCATAACCAAAGAGGATATAGGCAAATCCATATCGGTAGCTGAATACAATGCTGCTTGTAGAAAAGATGTGATGAAATTTACCCGTGAATGGGAGGATTTAACGCATAAGATGGGCTATTGGGTAGATATGAAAAGCCCCTATATCACATACGACAACCGTTATATTGAAACGCTTTGGTGGTTGCTCAAGCAGTTGTATAAAAAAGGTCTGCTATATAAAGGATATACTATCCAACCGTATTCACCGGCTGCAGGTACCGGACTGAGTTCACACGAATTGAATCAGCCAGGATGTTATCGCGATGTGAAAGATACTACCGTAGTAGGACAGTTTAAGATGAAAAACCCGAAGCCCGAAATGGCTGCTTGGGGAACTCCTTACTTTATAGCATGGACCACTACTCCGTGGACACTGCCCTCAAACACTGCGCTTTGTGTGGGCCCTAAAATTGACTATGTAGCCGTTCAGACCTATAACGGTTATACAGGCGAAAAGATGACGGTGGTTTTGGCTAAAGCTTTGCTCTATACACACTTTAATAAAAAAGCAGAAGGAATTGAACTAGAGGATTATAAGGCGGGCGATAAATTGATTCCATTCAAAGTGGTGGGTGAGTATAAGGGAGCCGACCTGGTGGGTATGGAGTATGAACAACTTATCCCTTGGGTTAAACCGGTAGAGGTGGATACAGATGGTACTTGGACACCGAGTAACCAGGGCTTCCGCGTTATTCCGGGCGACTATGTTACTACTGAGGATGGTACGGGTATAGTACACATTGCACCCACGTTCGGAGCTGATGATGCCCAGGTGGCACGGGCTGCTGGCATACCTTCTCTCTTTATGATTAATAAGCGCGGAGAAACACGTCCGATGGTAGATTTGACTGGAAAATTCTACTTGCTTGATGAATTGGATGAACGTTTTGTCAATGAATGTGTAGATGTAGATGCCTATAAAGAATATGAGGGCCGTTGGGTGAAAAACGCTTATGATCCTCAATTTACTGTGGATGGAAAATACGACGAGAAGGCGGCTCAAGCTGCCGAATCACTCGATATACACATCTGTATGCTGATGAAAGCTGGCTCGCAAGCCTTTAAGATAGAGAAACATGTACATAACTATCCGCACTGCTGGCGTACAGATAAGCCTGTATTGTATTATCCGTTGGACAGCTGGTTTATCCGTAGTACGGCTTGTAAAGAACGTATGATGGAATTGAACAAGACCATCAACTGGAAACCGGAAAGTACCGGTACCGGACGTTTTGGCAAGTGGCTGGAGAATTTGAATGACTGGAACTTGAGTCGTTCGCGCTATTGGGGTACTCCGTTGCCTATTTGGCGAACCGAGGACGGCTCCGACGAACGCTGCATCGAATCGGTGGAAGAATTATATAACGAAATCGAGAAATCTGTTGCAGCCGGCTTGATGACTGCTAATCCGTATAAGGAAAAAGGATTCGTTCCGGGCGAATATACGCAGGAAAACTACGATAAGATTGATTTGCACCGTCCGTATGTAGACGATATCATCCTGGTGTCAAAAGACGGTAAACCGATGAAGCGTGAATCAGATCTGATTGATGTGTGGTTTGATTCCGGCTCTATGCCTTACGCTCAAATCCATTATCCGTTCGAAAATAAGGAACTGCTTGATAATCGCTTGGTTTATCCGGCTGATTTTATCGCTGAGGGTGTAGACCAAACACGCGGATGGTTCTTTACCCTGCACGCTATCGCCACTATGGTGTTCGACAGTGTATCTTATAAAGCAGTTATATCCAACGGGTTGGTATTGGATAAAAACGGCAATAAGATGTCGAAGCGTTTGGGAAATGCGGTTGACCCCTTCTCAACCATCGAAAAATATGGTTCCGACCCCTTGCGCTGGTACATGATTACCAATTCATCGCCGTGGGATAACTTGAAGTTTGATGTGGATGGTGTAGAAGAAGTACGTCGCAAATTCTTCGGAACATTATATAATACTTATTCATTCTTTGCTCTCTATGCCAACGTAGATGGCTTTGAATACAGTGAGGCAGACGTGCCTATGGAAGCACGCCCGGAAATCGACCGTTGGATTCTGTCTGTACTCAATACACTGGTGAAGAGCGTAGATACTTGTTATAATGACTATGAGCCTACTAAGGCGGGCCGTTTGATCTCGGATTTTGTGAACGATAATCTTTCTAACTGGTATGTACGTCTGAACCGTAAACGCTTCTGGGGTGGGGGTATGACTCAAGATAAACTGTCGGCTTATCAGACTCTTTACACCTGTCTGGAAACAGTAGCCAAGCTGATGGCCCCGATAGCTCCGTTCTATGCAGATATGCTCTACACGGATTTGATAGCCGTAACCGGACGCGACAGTGTGGTGTCGGTACATCTGGCTAATTTCCCTGTGGCGCAAGAAGACAAGATAGATACCGAGCTGGAGGCTCGTATGCAGATGGCACAAGATGTAACTTCCATGGTATTGGCTTTGCGCCGTAAGGTTAACATCAAAGTACGCCAGCCCCTGCAGTGTATTATGATTCCGGTAGTAGATGAAGCACAGCGCGCTCATATCGAAGCTGTTCAATCCTTAATCATGAATGAAGTAAATGTGAAGGAAATCCGTTTTGTAGACGGTGCTGCTGGTGTATTGGTAAAGAAAGTGAAATGCGATTTCAAGAAACTTGGTCCGAAGTTCGGCAAGCAGATGAAAGCTGTAGCAGCAGAAGTGGCAGCATTGTCGCAAGAAGCTATTGCTGAATTGGAAAAGAACGGCAATTATACCTTGATGCTGGCCGATGGTGCTCAGGCTGTAATTGAAACAACTGACGTAGAAATCTTCAGTGAGGATATTCCAGGCTGGCTGGTTGCCAATGAAGGTAAACTTACGGTGGCGCTGGAAGTGACCATAACAGAAGAACTTCGTCGTGAGGGTGTGGCCCGTGAATTGGTGAACCGTATTCAGAATTTACGTAAATCAAGCGGTTTTGAGATAACTGATAAAATAAATATAACCTTATCAAAAAATTCTCAGACAGATGATGCCGTAACAGAATATAAAGACTATATTTGCAATCAAGTATTGGGCACTTCTCTGGTGCTGGCTGATGAAGTGAAGGAAGGAACCGAATTAGAGTTCGATGACTTTAGTCTCTTTGTGAGCGTAGTAAAAGAATAAGTGCTTTCAAAACCTTAATATTTAAAACCTTAAACACTTAAAAAAATAGTATTATGGCAGAAAAGACAAGATATTCGGATGCAGAATTAGAAGAATTCCGCGCCATTATCATGGAGAAACTGGAATTGGCTCGAAGAGATTATGATTTGTTGAAGGGTAGTCTGACGGGTGCAGACGGAAATGATACAGATGATACATCTCCTACGTATAAAGTGCTCGAAGAAGGTGCAAATACCTTGTCCAAGGAAGAAACCACCCGCTTGGCACAGCGTCAGTTGAAGTTTATTCAAGGCTTACAGGCTGCGTTGGTACGTATCGAGAACAAAACCTATGGAATTTGCCGTGAAACCGGTAAACTGATTCCGCCAGAACGTTTGCGTGCTGTGCCTCATGCCACGTTGAGCATTGAGGCAAAGAACAGTGGCAAGAAATAATACCCTATTCGCTCCAAGGCGATAACAGGTGTTGAAGGCCGGTATTACTGTATGGGGCAGTGTGGCTACATACGGTTGTATCGGCTTTTAACTCTTTGTGAGCCTGCAAGCAAACAAGGGGATGAACTACTTACAAATTTTAGAAAAAAACCGTTATATTTGATGAATAAAATCTTTACGAAAGGCAGAATTGCCTTATTGGTTATCATTTCAGTGCTGGTCATCGATCAGATTATCAAGATAGCAGTAAAGACTCAGATGTATTGGCATCAGAGTGAGAATGCTATCGGTTGGATTTATGACAAGTTAGGTATTGATGCCGTTCCTCCCACTTGGTTCTATATTTATTTTACCGAAAATAGCGGTATGGCATTTGGTATGGAAATTTTTGATAAACTGTTTCTTACTTTGTTTCGCATAGCAGCTGTTTCAGTGATAGGTTGGTTTTTGTACCGCTTTGTGAAATTGGGTATGAAGACAGGTTTTATCGTATGTGTATCGTTGATTCTGACCGGTGCATTGGGCAATATTGTAGATAGCGTTTTCTATGGAGTATTTTTTAATGAGAGTACACATTCGCAGATAGCTTCGTTTTTACCCGATGGAGGCGGATACGCTCCGTGGTTTTATGGTAAGGTGGTAGATATGTTCTATTTCCCCATTATTGATACCAATTGGCCTTTGTGGGTTCCTTTTGTAGGAGGAGAGCATTTTATATTTTTTAGTCCGATATTCAATTTTGCAGATGCAGCCATCAGTTGTGGCGTCATAGCTTTGTTCTTGTTCTATAGCAAGGAGTTTTCAGAGGCCTATCATTCTGCACTTAAGAAATAAGTGATGAATAGAAAACCGTTAGCTGTCCGTAGCCTGTTGTTGGGTATGTTTTTTACTTTTACGGTAACAGGTTGTAGTGTAAAGCGTCCAGATACCGTTTTTCAGGATGCACAGATGGAGAATATCCTGTTTGATTATCACATAGCCAAAGCTATGGCTGATGATGTGCCTTATAATGAATCCTACAAGAAATCGCTGTACATGGAGTCAGTATTTCAGAAGCACGGAGTGACAGAGGCTGAGTTTGATTCATCCATGGTATGGTTTAGCCGTCATCCTGATGTGCTGACTAAAATCTATGAAAATGTCAGTGCGCGGCTCAAGAAAGAACGAGATGCCATCAATCATCTGATCGCATTGCGTGATAATAAACCGAAGGAGTCTTTGCCGGGTGATAGTGTCAATGTGTGGCAGGGGAGAAAAGTTTATCAACTTACCAGCATGCCTCTAGATAACCGCTTGGATTTTACCTTGTCGGTAGACACCAATTTCAAGGAGCGCGACACGTTGCGCTGGTCGGTACGTTTCCGCTTCTTGGAAACAGATTCACTGTTTGCTCCACAAATGGCATTACAGATAGTGTATGATAAAGACACATTGGTGAGTGGACCGAAGAAGGTGATCAATACGGGTATTCACACACTTTCTTTATCGGCCGATACATTGGGAGCCATGAAGGAAATTCGCGGCTTTATCTACAATCCGGTGCGTGGTGCAGCACAGCATATGCTGCTTGACAGTATTACCTTGATGCGTTATCATGCCACCGATACTCTGAAAACGGATTCGGTGCATGTAGAGCCGATTGTTTCGGCTAAGAAGGAGGATATAGCAGTGAAAAAAGTGGAATCCGATGTGAAAATTGCGCCGGTTCATCGTCCGCATCGTCCACGTCCTATAAAAAAAGTAGAATAGATGAAACGATATGCAGCGCATTTTGTCTTTCTACCAGAAAAGGGGTATCTTAAACAGTATGTGGTAGAGGTAGAACAAGGAGTGGTAGTGAGAATATTTCCTCTGGTAGAAGAAGTAGAGGATGTAGAATGGTTTCCAGGAGTTATTATTTTATCTGAAGAGGGGGAAGCTGGCCGGTATACAGCTTCCCTTTATTACCCTTTTGATTTTATAGCCATGCGGCCTGTCGCCGGAACTCAGCGCAGACTATTGCAGTAGCAATAGCCACGTTCAGCGATTCCGATGTTTCGCTGCCTGCCGGATAGTTTGGTATGAAAAGACGTTTGTTAATGAGTGCTTTTACCTCTGTGCTTACTCCGTTTCCTTCATTTCCCATAACAATAAGGCCATTGGCCGAAAGCGGTTGTTCGTACATGTTTTTACCATCCAGAAAAGTGCCATATACAGGAACTTCCCCTAGCGATTGAATCAGTTCTGTAAGTGAAGTATAGTGCAGATTTACTCTGGCTATTCCACCCATAGTAGCTTGTATTGCTTTGGGGTTATAGATATCAGCAGTATCGCATGAGCAGAAAATATGCTCTATACCAAACCAATCTGCTAGTCGTACTATGGTACCTAGATTGCCAGGGTCTTGAATGCCATCCAATGCCAAGCATAACGAATGCTCTATAACCGATTTGTCTACTACATCGTTCGCTTGTTCGAATACAGCTAAAACTTCTTGGGGAGTCTTCAGCAGGCTGGCGCGAGCCAATTCTTCTTCAGTGACTTCTACTACCTCATCGGCCTGAATACTTTGCTGTTTTGCCAGCCATGCATGGGTGGCAACCACCAGTTTGCAGTGAAAATGTCCTTTAAGTTCCTCCAGTAGTTTAGGACCTTCTGCTAGAAATGCCTTTTCCGTTTTCCGTTTCTTTTTCAGCTCTAGCGAGCGGATATATTTCAGTTGATTCTTGCTAAGTGCCATTTTTATTGCGTAAGATTTAGGAAGCAAAAATACATTTTTTTTATTTCACATACTAAAAAATAGGAGTATATTTGTAGCTGTTTATGTATCATTGAGAGAAATACGGTATGAAAAAATATATGCATCGGGTATGGTTTGCGGTTTTGTGGGCATTGATGGCCTCGTGTTCTGCTACAAAATATGTGCCCGATGATTCGTATTTATTGGATAGAATTCATATTGAAACAGACAATAAACAGGTAAAACCTTCTGAACTTTCTCTATATATTCGCCAGACCCCTAACGCCAAGTGGTTTAGCCTTTTTAAGACACAGCTGTATGTGTATAATCTTTCTGGACGTGATACTACTCGGTGGTTGAATCGTGCGTTGCGTAGAGTAGGTGATGCGCCCGTTATCTTTGATGCTGTAGAAATGGAAACTTCACGCAAGGAGATGATGAAGGCGGTGCAAAACATGGGATATATGGGGGCTGATGTGCAAACGCAGGTTGAAAAGAAAAATAAAAAACTGAAGCTTACGTATAAGGTAGTTACGGGGCATCCTTATAAAGTACGGTCGATTACATACGACATAGCAGATTCATGCATTTGGAAATGTATGCAGCGCGATACCATTGGGACTTATTTGTCTGAAAATATGATGTTTGATGTCAATAAGTTGGATATGGAACGTCAGCGTATCACAGATAATCTGCTTCGTAATGGTTATTATAAATTTAATAAAGATTACATCAGTTACACTGCAGATACGGTGCGGAACACTTATCTGGTCGATCTTACCATGCATCTGGAGCCTTTCCGCCCCAGCAGAAATATGGAAGTACAATTCCATAGACCGTATTATATTGATAAGGTAAATTTTATCACTGACTATAATGTGTTGCATTCATCTGCCTTGAGCAGTATAGAAGTGAATGATTCTCTTCATTATCAAGGGGTTCCGATTTATTTCAATAATAAACTGTATCTGCGTCCCAAGGTGTTACTTCATAATCTTCATTTTATGCCAGGCAGTTTGTATGATGAACAATTGGTAGAGCGTACCTATTCAAGTTTTGGGCGTTTGCAGGCATTGAAGTATACCAATATCCGTTTTTTTGAAAATCAGCGCAACGACAGTCTGTTTCTTTCGGCTTATGTTATGCTGACTAAAGCTAAACCACAGTCCATTTCATTTGAATTGGAAGGTACTAATTCGGCCGGTGATTTGGGGGCTGCAGCAGCCGTTACTTTTCAGCATAGAAACCTCTTCAAAGGGTCGGAAGTGCTTATGCTGAAACTACGTGGGGCATACGAGGCGGTTTCGGGTTTGCAAGGAAGTTATCGTGATGAAGATTATACTGAATTGGGAGCCGAGGCAACTTTAAATTTCCCCAGATTTAAGTTTCCATTTTTATCTACAGATTTTAAGCGTAAAATTCGTGCAAATACAGAATTTGGGTTGCAATATAGCTATCAATTCCGTCCGGAATTTACTCGTATCGTAGCTTCGGGCAGTTGGCGCTATAAATGGAGTGTGCAACGTAAGAATATTCAGCACCGCATAGATTTACTTGATATAAACTATCTTTACATGCCTTGGATTTCTGCCGATTTCAAGCAGCAGTATCTGGAAAAGGACGAGAACTATATTTTAAAGTATAATTATGAAGACAGGCTTATAGTGCGTACTGGATACAGTTGTGTATATAACAGTGCAGGTAGGTCTTTGATGAACAATACGCTGGTAGGAAATGCTAGCTCTATTCGATTTAATTTTGAGTCTGCGGGAAATTTGCTGTATGCGCTTGGCAAGATAGCCGGATTGGAGAAAAATGCAGCCGGTGAATATATGTTGCTGAACATTCCATTTGCACAATACGTAAAATTTGATTTGGATTTTGCAAAGAATATTGTTATAGACGAACGCAATTCTGTGGCCTTTCATGTAGGTGGCGGCCTGGCCATTCCTTATGGAAATGCCACAGTTGTACCTTTGGAAAAACGTTATTTCTCAGGAGGGGCTAACAGTGTGCGCGGTTGGTCTGTGCGTGATTTGGGGCCTGGCTCTTTTCCTGGAGACGGTAACTTTTTAAATCAAACAGGCGACGTAAAGATTGATGCCAGTGTGGAATATCGTACTCGTTTATTCTGGAAATTTCGGGGAGCTGTTTTTGTGGATGCCGGAAATATCTGGACTTTACGTAACTATAAAGACCAACCGGGAGGGCAGTTTAAATTGAATAATTTCTATAAGCAGTTTGCAGTGGCCTATGGATTAGGGTTGCGATTGGATTTGGATTTCTTCGTATTGCGTTTCGATGGGGGTATGAAGGCTATAAATCCCGCCAGAGGTGGAGAGCGGTACCCTATATTCAACCCGGATTTTCGTAGAGATTTTGCTTTCCATTTTGCGGTAGGTTATCCTTTCTAGTTTGGCATGGCAAGAATCCAGATTATAGTAAAAAAACTAGGGAGAAGATTAGCATCTCTTCTCCCTAGTTTTTTTATTGCAGATTCTATCTTTTAATTGAATTGCGCAAAATAAGTGTCTATCATGCATGCTTGACGGGCAGCCGATACACCTTGAGCATCCAAGGTTACATTCATAGCTTCGCCATTAGGCAGAGGCATTTGAACTGTACCATCTTGATTCATTTGCAGCAGTTCAGTAGTTACACCGTCGGCTACCACATTCCATGTATTCAAATTTTTGTCGTAAATCAGTTCCATGGAAAGTTCTTCTTCGCCTTCTTTGGTAATGGCATACCCGTTTTCAAGCGTTTCTACCAGATAGTTTCCGTTTTCACCTTTTACTTTCTTTACATCACCGATACTAGCCATCGGGTTACTTCCGGTCCAGAATTCTATAGAATTTATCACCAATGCGTCAGCGAGGTAACAAAGCGGATAGACGGGGATGATATTGAAAGCCAGATAGACCAATTCATTGACAAATTTATTGCCTACACCTTCGTTCCAACTCAGGAGTTTGCCGTGCAAGCCAAAAGAACCAATACAGGATGAAAATAGGAAGGCTCCGCAAATGCATACTGTAGCTGCCATCTTTAAATTTAATTTTCTCATGATAAATAATTTTACTGTGTTTACTAATTTATTTAAATTTATATCCCTATCAGGGAAATTGCAAGATGCAAATATAGTTTTTTTCTTAAAAAAGTTACCTAGATATAGGAATAATTCATCTGTCTTTGTTCGAAACAAAGTAGGGTATTTGTTGTTTATTTGTATTTTGCTCCTATGGCTGCTTGTGGCTATTTTGTGGATTCAGTAATACTTGTCTGACTCGTTGCTGCAAAGTTGGAGTAGCCACATTCGGAGTCTGTAGAAAAGCTAAAACAAAATTCTCAGCTAAAATTTCTTCGGGATGGATGATATAATCTGTATTCTTCCCTATACGTTCACTGAAATCCTCAATATCTTCCATGCCGTATATTATTACTTTTCCGTCTTTTCCTCGTTTGGCTTTTAATTGATCGTCGTATGGTACAAATGCTACTTTTACATATTCAAAAAATCGTCCGCCATTGTAAGGTCGGTCGGCATACAGGTACATGGCGCATTTTTCTGTACGCCCATTTATGCGGAATGGCCCGTAGCTGTCATAGGCAGCAATATCAGGATTGGATATGCGGGTTTTACGTAATTCTTCTGGATATTCCAGTTCTTGGGTCGCAATTTCAAATCCCAGTGCTGCATATAATAATTTTTTGTATGCTTTGCTATTTCGTGTTAGGATATGCGAAAGTTCATGCAATAGTAAATATCGACGTCCTTTTTCGTTTGATCGTTTCACTAAATCGGCAGATAAAGCTATCCAGTTGGCTTGAGTATAACCTCCTGCTCCTCCTTCATCTTTCATGGTAGATTTTACCAGCACTATATCTTCGGGTAGTGGTAAATGATATTCTTCGGTGCGGATAAGTTGGTTTAGTGCCAGCATATCTTGCCAGAGCACTTGTTTTTCTTCTTCAGTCCATTCTCTTATTTCATCTTGTTTAAAGGCAATCAGTTCTTCTTTTGTACCTTTTGTATTTTGCAAACGCGATACGATATCAAATTCACTCCATCCTTGTGTAAATTCATCATCGGTTCCTATAAGTTTCTGACCTTCGGTAACAGTAGCAAAACGAAATCGGATAGTGTCGGCATATTGGGTAAGAGCAAAGGCATTGCTTGTTGCTATACTTATGTAAATGCAGCAAAGAAGTTTTAATGGATTTCTCATAGTAAAAAAATAATTATCAATAACTGGGCAAATATAGTGATTTCTGCAAAAATACTACTGTAGTATGCTGAAATTTCACCTGTAGCTATAAGAATAAGAAGCTGTAGTTTTCTGAAAAGGAAGCTATAGAAATATAGCTGTAGGATGTGGTTAGCATTGTATGCTATCTATATAAAAAATAGGAAACTTTACAATAAAGTTTCCTATTTAATGTACACCCTCAGGGATTCGAACCCTGGACCCACTGATTAAGAGTCAGTTGCTCTACCAACTGAGCTAAGAGTGCATTTGCTTTTCGTTTGCGGGTGCAAAGGTAGGTATTTTATTTATATCTGCAAACTATTCGGCATTTTTTTTTAATAAAAAGTTATTTTTTTATTCAAACTCATATAGTTCAGAAGGGGTGGTTCGCTTTAATGCACAGAGTTCCACATCTTTACCTATAATAATGCCTTTTTCTTTCAATTTCCATTCTATCGTTTTATAGGCTAGTTCCGGATGATTATTGTCTTTGCTAAGATGGCAAAGCCAGATACATTTCAAATGGTCGGATATATTGTTTGCCAGAAATTCTGCTGTATCTGCATTGCTCATATGCCCCGTGGAGCTGGCAATACGTTCTTTCAGATAAGCCGGATAGTTACCCATGCGTAGCATCTCGTCGTCATAATTGGCTTCTATAATCAGGTAATTGGCTTTTCTGATATATGTAGCGGCTGTAGGGGTGATTTCGCCCAGGTCGGTGAGAAAAGAGAATACCTTGTTGTCTATTTCAATACAATACCCCACGTTGTCGGTTCCGTCGTGTGGCACCTCAAATGATTCTATGACGAAATCTTCCAACTGCATGGGTTGCTGCTTTTCTAAGAATCGGGCCGATGTGCGCAACTTTTCGGTCATGCAGTAGCTTTTGTTGATTCCTTTATGAATGCGGGCTGTGGTGTAGATAGGGATATTCAGTTTTTCTCCCAATCCGCCAACAGCTTTGATATGGTCGGCATGATCGTGAGTGATGAATACCGCGCGAATCGTTTCTATGGCTATGCCGGCTTCTTTCAATCCTTTTTTGATGGTTCTGGCAGCTATGCCGGCATCAATCAATATTCCATATGTTTCAGTGCCTATATAGTAACAGTTTCCGCTGCTACCACTGGCAAGACTTAAAAATCTGACTTTCATTGTTTTTAATTTTTTGGGAACGCAAAGATAGCAAAACTAGCTCGAAATTTGATAGGTTTTGGGTAAGAATATGCAGGCAGGCTAGAAATAATAAACTCCCGAAGTCGATTGTTTTTTCGGCTTCGGGAGTTGTGACTCATTGCTGGCGCGGCATCCGGTGCTTTATGTGTCAGCATCAGAACCGGAAGAAATTCTTGGCATTATAGTAGCTTATATCTTCTATCATTTGATTTACGCGTTCCCTTTCAGAAGCCGGTATTTCGCCGTTCTCCACGTCTTTGCCTACCAGGTTGCAAAGCGTTCTGCGGAAGTATTCATGACGCGGGTAGGAGAGGAAAGACCGAGAGTCGGTCAGCATCCCTACAAAACGGCTCAGCAGGCCTAATACCGATAAGGCATTCATCTGTTTTTCCATGCCGTCTTTCTGGTCGAGGAACCACCATCCTGAACCGAACTGAATCTTGCCGGGCACGGTACCATCCTGGAAGTTGCCCAGCATAGTGGCAATCACTTCATTGGCACAGGGGTTGAGGTTATAGAGAATGGTTTTGGTCAGCTTGCCTTTGGCATCCAGGGCATCCAGAAATTTAGCCATAGCTTTGGCTGTGGTAAATTCGCCGATAGAATCAAAGCCGGTGTCAGGTCCCAGCAGTTTGAACATACGGCTGTTGTTGTTGCGGATAGCTCCATAGTGGAACTGTTGTGTCCAGCCTTTTTCCCAGTCCATTTCAGCGAATACTATCAGCATGGCCGATTTGAATTTAAGAATTTCTTCCTTGCTCAGTGCACTTCCTCCATACACTTTATTGAAGATGGCATTGATTTCTGCGTCGGTATAATCTTCTGCATAGAATTCTTCGATGCCGTGGTCAGACAGCTTGCAGCCCTGTTGGGCAAAGAAGTCGTGGCGGATGCGTAAAGCATCAATCAGGTCGTTGAAGCAGCTAATGTTCACACCGCTTACTTCGGCCAGTTTCTCCACATATGCGCGGAAGTCGGCGGGCACTTCTACTGCCATAGCCTTATCCGGACGCCACGTAGGAAGCATTTTGATTTCAAAACCGCTTTCACGCGTTTTTATGTGATATTCCAGTGAGTCTATTGGGTCATCGGTAGTACAAACCGTTTCCACATGATAGCGGCGCATCATGCCGCGGGCAGTATATTCAGGCTGTTTTAGCTTTTCATTACATTCCTCATAGATTTCACGGGCGGTTTTCGGATTCAGGATTTTTTCTATACCGAATGCCGTCTTTAATTCCAGATGCGTCCAGTGATACAACGGGTTGCGCAGGGTGTAGGGCACGGTTTCTGCCCATTTTTCAAACTTTTCCCAGTCGGAAGTGTCCTTGCCGGTGCAAAAGCGTTCGTCCACCCCGTTGGTACGCATGGCCCGCCATTTATAATGGTCGCCCCCCAACCATATTTCGGTCAGCGATTTAAACTGATAATCCTCTGCCACCATTTGCGGTATCAGGTGGCAGTGATAATCTATAATTGGCATCTTGGCAGCGTGCTCATGATATAACTTCTGTGCAGTATCGGTTTGCAGCAGAAAGTTTTCATCCATAAAGTTCTTCATCTCTTTTTAATTTAAGTGTATAAATATATTTTATCTAATATTATATGGGTATACTTTATTATATATAACATTGAAAATAAGAACGGTATGTAGTGTTTATCGTTTTGCTTTTATTAACCGTTATCGAACACAAAAGTAGAAATATTACTTTGAGGAACAAAATAATTTGTATCTTTGTGCCGAAGATTTAGGTTATTTTTAATTTTCATATATGGATAACAAGAATTACACCATTAAGGAAATAGCTCAGTTGGCTGGTGTATCGGCAGGTACGGTAGACCGCGTGTTGCATCATCGCCCTGATGTGTCCGAGAAGACTCGTCAGAAGGTGCAGAAGGTGCTGGATGAAATCGATTATCAGCCCAATGTATTTGCCATCGGGCTGGCAGCCAAAAAGCCCTATCGGATTTTTTGTCTTATTCCCATGTATTCTACAGAAGACTATTGGTCGGCTGTGGTCAGAGGCATCGACCGTGCGGCTGTAGAGTTGCGTCCTTTCAATGTGGGGGTGGAATACCTGTACTATCAGCATACAGACGAGACATCGTATGAGCAATGTTGCCGCAAATTGCTGGAACAACGCCCCGACGGTGTACTCATAGCACCGAACTTTCTGGAAATAACTTTAAAACTTACCGCACAGTTGGATTCGCTTTCTATACCATACGCATTTATCGACGTAAATGTAGAGCAGGCTCATGCCATCTGCTATATCGGCCAAGATTCCCAGGTAAGCGGCTATATCGCAGCCAAACTGCTGATGAGTCGTTGTAAGGCTGGGGAAGAGGTGGTGTTGTTTCTGAGTAGCAGGTCTAAGAATTCGCACGAGATACAGATGCAGCGCAGGTTGTCTGGATTTCAGCATTATCTGCTGGAATATGGCCTGTCTGTTCCGGTACATGAAGTAGTGCTCCGCAAAGATGACGAGGCGGCCAACTGCGCCATCCTGGAATCCTTTTTCTCGGCTCATCCTCAGGCGGTATGGGGGGTAGGATTCAATTCTCGCATCCATCAGGTAGGTGGATACCTGCAGGCTTCGGGGCGCAGGTTGAAAGGGTTGGTAGGTTACGATCTTCTGCAACGTAATGTGGCTTGTCTTCACTCCGGCCATGTGGACTGGCTCATTGGGCAGCGTCCGGCCTTGCAGGGATATTGTGGAGTGAAGTCTTTATGCGATTTCATTGTGTTCAAGAAACCCGTTATCCCTATACAGTATATGCCGGTGGATCTCCTTATGAAAGAAAATGTAGAATACCAGTGGATGCTGGATAATTAGCATTATAATCATTAAACATAATTTAAAAAAAAGATGAAAGCATTAAACAAATTGACGGCTCCTAAGTCCGTGGCACCTGAGAGAATCATTCAGTTTGGCGAAGGTAACTTCCTTCGCGCCTTTGTAGACTGGATTGTGTATACCATGAATCAGAAAACAGATTTCAACAGCAGCGTAGTGGTGGTTCAACCCATCGAGCGGGGTATGGCAGACTGGTTGAACGGGCAGGATTGCCTTTATCACGTGAACCTGCAAGGCCGCATGAACGGTGAGGCGGTAAACACGCTGACACGCATAGACTGCATCAGCCGTGCTCTGAATCCCTATTCGCAGAACGCTGCCTTCATGGCACTGGCCGACCAGCCTGAAATCCGTTTTGTTATCTCGAACACCACGGAGGCAGGCATTGCCTTCGATGCCAGTTGCAAGTTTACAGACGCTCCTGCTTCGTCTTATCCGGGCAAGCTTACCCAGTTGCTTTTCCGTCGCTATCAGACCTTCCAGGGCGACCCTTCCAAGGGATTGATTATCATGCCTTGCGAGTTGATATTCCTGAATGGTCACCATCTGAAAGAATGTATCTATCAGTATATTGAGTTGTGGAAAGATGACTTCGGGGCCGATTACGAAGCATTCAAGAATTGGTTTGCCCACAGCTGCTACGTATGCGCCACCTTGGTAGACCGCATCGTGCCGGGATTCCCCCGCAAGGAAATTGCCGAGATTCAGCAGAAAATCTGTTATGCCGATAATCTGGTGGTACAGGCCGAAATCTTCCATCTTTGGGTGATTGAAGCAGCCGAAAATCTCTCCTTGGAGCAGTTGGCTGCCGAATTTCCTGCCGACAAGGCCGGGCTGAACGTACTCTTTGTGAAGTCAGAAGCTCCTTACCATGAACGCAAGGTGACTTTGCTGAACGGCCCCCATACCGTATTGTCACCGGTGGCTTATCTCAGCGGTGTCAATATCGTGCGCGATGCTTGTAATCATCCAGTTATCGGCAAATATATCCATAAAGTGCAGTTCGATGAACTGATGCAGACGCTGAACCTTCCGATGGATGAGCTGCAACAGTTTGGCGCAGATGTGCTGGAGCGTTTCAACAATCCGTATGTAGACCATCAGGTAACCAGCATCATGCTGAATTCTTTCCCGAAATTCCAGACGCGCGACTTGCCCGGACTGAAAGTTTATTTGGAGCGCAAGGGCGAACTGCCAAAGGGACTAGTGCTAGGGCTGGCTGCCATCATTACTTATTATAAAGGTGGCGTGCGGGCCGACGGTGCCGAAATTCAGCCCAACGATGCGCCCGAAATCATGCAACTGCTGACCGACCTGTGGGCTACCGGTGATACCCGCAAGGTGGCAGAAGGCGTATTGGCTGCCAAAGACCTGATTTGGGGCGAGCATGGCGATTTGAATGCCATTCCGGGACTGACAGACATGGTGACGGATTTCCTGAATGCCATTCAGGAGAAAGGTATGCTGCCTGTAGTGGAAAGCATTCTGTAATACCCGTTGCGGTGATTTATGAAGAAGAGGGGTTTTTCCCCTCTTTTTTTATAGCTTTCCGTCTGCCTTCTCCGCCTCTCCGCCGTTACTGGGCCGTAGATTCCCCGTAACATCTCCGTACAGAGGTACCTCTACGGGGAGAAGTTACGGAGCAGTTCCTTTTCTGTTCCTCCCCTGTCGGGCAGAGAGCTAATTCAGATTATCGCCTACAGAAATCGGATAATATGAAAGTATATTCAGAATAAAATCCTAATTTTGCACTCTATTCTATATCATTCTAAAAATATGAATTATATACAGACGGAAATTGATGGTGTTTGGGTAATAGAACCAAAAGTGTTTAAGGATGCCCGTGGTTATTTTATGGAAGCCTTTAAGGAGGAAGAGTTTCGTAAGTATGTAGGTGACGTGCATTTTGTGCAGGACAATGAATCGATGTCGTCCTATGGTGTATTGCGTGGTCTGCATTATCAAAAGGGCGAGTTCAGTCAGGCCAAGTTGGTACGTGTCATCAAAGGACGAGTACTGGATGTGGCTGTAGATCTGCGCCGCCAATCACCTACCTTCGGGCAATACGTTTCTGTGGAACTGAGCGAGGATAACAAACGACAATTTTTCATTCCACGCGGCTTTGCACACGGATTTCTGGTATTGAGCGAAGAAGCCATATTTACTTACAAAGTAGACAATGCCTATGCTCCGCAGGCAGAGGCATCCATCCGCTACGATGATGAAAGCATCGGCATAGACTGGCCAGTATCTCCCGAACAACTGCTGCTTTCTGAGAAAGATACTAAGGCAGTGGCCTTTAAGGATGCCGACTTTTTTTAGGGATGCACCGCATAAAATCAACTTGTATACGTAAATAAAAGAAGAACCCCTCCAGAAGAGTAAACTGCTCATTCAGGAGGGGCTTTTTGTTGTATTCTATGTCCTTTCAAATATATTCTTTCTTCTTACAGGTTCTTTAAATTCAAGTAAGCTGAAAGCTCTGCAGCTGACAGGTTTTTGGCCACAATTACGCCATCACCATTCAGCAAATAGTTAGTAAATCCTTTACTCAGACGATATTTCTTATAAATATCTGAAGATTCACCGTTCGTCTCTACAAAACAGGTGGATGTTACTATTCGGTCCTTACGTATGGTTTCTCTGAACACAGATTCGTAATCGTCAAATGATACGGAAACCATTTCCATATTCTTGGGGGCAGCCAGACGAAGCACGTTGCTTAAACTGGCATTACGTATGCGCGAGGGCGCATCGTAGCTGGCCCAGAAACTTATCAACACGTAGCGGCCCTGCATATCAGAGAGGTCGTGTACGGGTTGTTCGGCAGACAATGTCCGGATGCAGAAATCCGGAGCAATATCACCTATACTCAAGCCACCGGTGGGCTTGTTCTTACTTACAAATGATGTCAAGGAACCTATTAGCAATACAACAAAAAACCATTTTACATACTTCATGTAATACGATTTTGGTTAATACTATCCGGGATTACACGCACGGTAATGATTTCTCCCCGGAATTTTCTTTTCTCTTATCCATATCAGCGTTTCCAGATAAAAACAGGCTGAAAGGATGTATTTTTTATTGAAATCGGCTGCAAAGGTATGTATTTATATAATTATCTTCCAAATAAACAAGCAAAAATCTCTCTTTTTAAGGTGCGTATTTTATGTTTTTAAGCATAAAATGAATAGAGCTGATGCTTGATGCCGCTAATATTTTTCTTTCTTTAGGAGCCAATGCCATACTTTCACTATTTATCACTATTTTTGTACACAATAATCAATTACAATCATTTTTTTGAATTTATGGAACAACCACTCGATACAGAACTTATATTAATTCGTATTACAGGGGAAGATCGTCCTGGGCTAACGGCATCTATTACTGAAGTCTTAGCAAAATATGATACAACGATTTTAGACATTGGTCAGGCAGATATTCACAATACACTTTCATTAGGAATCTTATGTATGACCGAAGAAAAAAATTCAGGCTTCATTATGAAGGAGCTACTTTTCAAGGCTTCTTCGCTGGGGGTTTCTATCCGTTTTTACCCCATATCTCCTGAAGAATATGCTGAATGGGTGGGTATGCAAGGTAAAAACCGTTATATCCTTACACTTTTAGGGCGTAAACTGACAGCGCGACAGATTACAGCCGTAACGCGTATTTTGGCAGAGCAGGGAATGAACATTGATGCTATTAAACGTCTTACGGGGCGTATTCCACTTAATGAATGTGAATCGCGTACCCGTGCCTGCATTGAATTTTCAGTACGAGGCACACCCAAAGACCGCATAATTATGCAGGAACAGCTGATGAAGTTGGCCAGCGAGTTGGAGATGGACTTCTCTTTCCAGTTAGATAATATGTACCGCCGCATGAGGAGGTTGATTTGTTTCGATATGGATTCTACCTTGATAGAAACAGAGGTTATCGACGAATTGGCCATTCGTGCCGGTGTGGGCGATCAAGTGAAAGCCATTACAGAAAGTGCCATGCGCGGAGAAATAGATTTTGTGGAGAGTTTCCGTCAGAGGGTAGCGCTGCTTAAGGGGCTGGATGCATCGGTGATGCAGGAGATAGCAGAAAACCTTCCTATAACCGAGGGAGTGGACCGCTTGATGTATGTCTTAAAGAGATATGGCTATAAGATAGCTATCCTTTCAGGAGGATTTACGTATTTCGGGCAGTATCTGCAGCAGAAATATGGAATAGATTATGTGTATGCGAATGAATTGGAAATTGTGGACGGCAAGTTGACCGGACGATATTTAGGCGACGTGGTAGACGGCAAACGTAAAGCTGAACTTCTGCGACTGATAGCACAAGTTGAGAAGGTAGACATAGCACAGACCATTGCGGTGGGTGATGGAGCCAACGATCTTCCTATGTTGGGCATTGCCGGACTAGGCATTGCGTTTCATGCAAAACCCAAGGTGGTAGCTAATGCTAAACAGTCCATTAATACTATAGGCTTAGATGGGGTGTTGTATTTCCTGGGATTTAAAGATTCGTACATTGATATGAAATAATTGAAAAAATGAGAAGTTATGAAAATGTGCCGATTATTTGTTCAGACATTTCATAACTTCTCATTACGCTGTTATCTGTCATAGCTTTCTTATTTCGGTGCTTTCCGATATAGGTAAAAGGCTATGAACATATATATCAGATTAGGTATCCATACCGCAATGACAGGGGGGACATTGCCGTTAACGGCAAAGGTAGAAGTCACGGTTTGGAACAAGATGTACGAGAAGCTAAGTCCCAAACCTATTCCTAAATGTAGCCCCATACCTCCTTTGCTTTTTTTAGAGGATAGGGAAGCACCAATAATGGTCAGAATAAACGAGGCAAACGACATGGCTATGCGTTTGTGATATTCTATCTCAAATTCTTTAATATTGGCAAATCCACGTTTCTTCTGGCGGTCGATATACTCGCTTAGCTGTGGGCTGGTAAGCATTTCCTGCTGATTTTTACTGATAAGAAAATCAGAGGGTTCCATAAAGAGTGTCGTATCAATGCGTTCACCTTTGGTGATACTTTCCCTTAGCCCATCCATTTGTCTGATCATGTAATCCTTGATAATCCATTTATGAATCCCAGTTGTATCATAGGTGATAGAGCGGGCTGTGAGGTGTGATATCAGTTGCTTATCCTTGAATTTATCCAACGAGAATCGATAGCCTGTCTTACTGTAGTCTTCATAACGGTCAATGTAAGCTATCACTCCAGAGTCTACTTCCAATTGAATGTTACGTGCTGTACTCTTTTTTCTTGGCTTATAGTATTTATCTTCAAAATTGATACGCGTTACACTGCCTTGAGGAATTACATAAGAACCCAGGTAAAAAGTGGTAAGCGCGATGATGCCTGCCGATACCATGTAAGGGCGCAGCATACGCTTAAAACTCATCCCTGTAGAGAACATGGCAATGATTTCTGAGTTTTCGGCCAGCTTGGATGTAAAGAATATAACTGCAATAAATACAAAAAGCGGACTGAAAAGATTGGCAAAATAGGGGATAAAATTCAGATAGTAATCAAAAATAATGGCACTCCAAGGCGCTTCATGCGACATGAAGCGATCCATCTTTTCATTAAAATCGAAAACTACAGCAATAGAGATAATCAAAGCAATGGCAAACACATATGTACCCAAGAATTTCTTGATGATATAGAAATCCAATCGCTTTAGTAATCCTATTTTAGGCCAATGGATAGTTTTCCCTATTTTCCAGTTTAATTTTTTCATAATCTAGTAGATACACGTTTTACCATCATAGGTTTCCAGATTGAGAAGTCACCTGCAATAATATGTTTGCGAGCTTCGCCTACCAGCCATAAATAGAAAGCCAAGTTGTGTATAGAGGCTATCTGCATAGCTAGCAATTCTTGTGCGTGGAAGAGGTGGCGTAAGTATGCCTTACTATATAACGTATCCACATAAGAAGCACCGTCAGCCTCGATGGGAGAAAAATCTGTTTCCCATTTTTTGTTGCGCATATTGATGATGCCGTCTTTGGTGAAAAGCATTCCGTTTCGTCCGTTACGGGTAGGCATCACGCAGTCGAACATGTCTACTCCTCGTTCTATGCCTTCCAGAATATTCACCGGTGTACCTACTCCCATTAGGTAGCGGGGCTTGTCGGTAGGCAATATTTCGTTGACTAACTCTATCATTTCATACATTTTTTCAGTAGGTTCACCTACGGCTAGTCCGCCGATAGCATTTCCTTCAGCTCCTTTGGAAGCTATGAATTCTGCTGACCGCTTGCGTAGGTCAGGATACACGCAACCTTGCACAATAGGGAAAAGAGCCTGATGATATCCGTATTTGGGTTCAGTTTCATTAAACCTACAGATACAGCGGTCCAGCCAGCGGTGGGTCATTTCCATGGATTTCTTTGCATAATTATAGTCGGCATCTCCAGGAGTACATTCGTCAAAGGCCATCATGATATCAGCTCCAATGGTTCTTTCGATGTCCATTACCTTTTCAGGGGTAAAGATATGTTTGCTTCCATCAATATGGGAGCGAAACTCAGCCCCCTCTTCGCGCAGTTTCCGGATACCTGATAAAGAAAAGACCTGAAAGCCACCGCTATCAGTCAACATAGGGCGGTCAAAACCGTTGAACTTGTGTAGTCCTCCGGCTTTTTCTATTACTTCCAGACCTGGACGCAGGTAGAGGTGATAGGTGTTGCCTAAAATAATCTGTGCCTGAATATCCTCTTTCAGTTCTGTGAGATGTACCCCCTTTACGCTGCCCAATGTACCTACCGGCATAAAGATGGGTGTCTGTATCTGACCGTGATCTGTGGTAATGATACCTGCACGGGCATTACTTTTACTATCTGTATATTGTAATTCGAATGTCACTGGTAATGATTCTTAAAAATGAGTATTATTTACTTTCTATTGTTGCTCTTTTGATGGTGAAATCAATAGGATTATTTACCTTATCCTCTGTAAGAGCTAATTCGAACACCTCCCTAATGTCTTTCACATAGTGGAATGTAAGTCCTTTAAGGTAAATTTCTTGAATTTCTTCTATGTTCTTTCGATTTTCGTCACAGAGAATTATTTCTTTGATACCCGCACGCTTAGCTGCCAGAATTTTTTCTTTAATACCTCCTACGGGCAGCACTTTACCTCGCAATGTAATTTCTCCGGTCATCGCCAGATTGGTTTTTACTTTTCGCTGTGTCAAAGCAGAAGCCAATGACGTGGCCATGGTAATACCTGCAGAAGGGCCGTCTTTAGGAATAGCTCCTTCTGGTACATGAATGTGGATATTCCAATTATCAAAGATTTCATCATTGATATCCAAAAGGGAGGTATGCGCCTTGATGTATTCCAACGCTAACATAGCCGATTCTTTCATTACATCTCCCAAATTTCCGGTCAATGTCAGTCGTCCACCCTTACCTCGGCTTAGACTGGTTTCTACAAACAGAATTTCACCGCCTATAGCCGTCCAGGCTAATCCGGTAACTACTCCGGCATATTCATTGCCTTGGTATTTGTCGCGTGTGTACTCCTGAACTCCCAGAAAATCGCATAAATCAGCAGGCTTAATCTCGTTCTTTTTCAGATATCCATCCGTGGCATATTGCAGGGCAGACTTACGTAAAATCTTACTGATTTTCTTTTCTAACTCACGAACACCACTTTCACGAGTATAATTTTCGATGACGCTTTCCAATGTAGCCTTGGATAACTTAACATCATTCTTGTTCAACCCGTTAGCTTCCAATTCTTTGGGGACTAAGTGCTTACGGGCTATTTCTATCTTTTCCTCGGTTATGTATCCGCTGACTTCTATCAGCTCCATGCGGTCTAAAAGAGGAGCAGGAATGCTGTTTAAGTTATTGGCTGTGGCTATGAACATGACTTTAGACAAATCATAGTCTACGTCCAAGTAATTGTCATGGAAGGTAGTATTTTGCTCCGGATCGAGTACTTCTAGTAAAGCTGATGAAGGATCGCCCTGACGGTCGGAATTTACCTTATCGATTTCATCTAGGATGAATACAGGATTTGACGAACCTGCTTTAAGCAGACCTTTGATGATGCGACCTGGCATAGCACCAACGTAAGTACGTCGGTGTCCGCGTATTTCAGCTTCATCGTGCACGCCTCCTAATGACATACGGATATATTTACGCTTTAATGCAGCAGCTATTGAACGGCCTAATGAAGTTTTACCTACTCCCGGAGGACCGTACAAGCAGATGATAGGAGATTTCATATCACCCTTCAGCTTAAGAACTGCCAAATGCTCCAAAATACGCTCTTTTACTTTTTCCAAGCCATAGTGGTCTTTATTCAGCACTTTTGTCGCATGATTCAGATTTAGATTATCTGTTGTATATTCTCCCCACGGAAGATTGAGCATGGTTTGCAGATAATTCAGTTGCACGTTATATTCGGGCGATTGAGCATGGGTGCGTTCCAATTTGTCCACTTCTTTTAGGAAGGTGTTTTTCACTTCTTCGCTCCAATGCTTGGTCTTTGCCAGACTGCGCATTTCTTCTATTTCTTGCTCTTGTCCGTTCCCGCCTAATTCATTTTGTATAGTTTTAATCTGCTGTTGCAAAAAGTATTCACGCTGCTGCTGGTCGATGTCTTCACGCGCTTGTATTTGGATATTTTCCTTGATTTCTGCCAGTTGTACTTCTCGATTAAGGAATCTAAGTAGCTGGTAAGCTCGATCGCGGAATGAATCGATACACAAGAGTTGCATTTTATCATCTTTCTTCAAAGGTAGGTTAGCGGAGATGAAGTTGATGACAAAAACAGGACTGTTGTTGTTCTTGATGGCTATGGTAGATTCTTGCGGATATAGATCGGAAGTCTTTATCAAATGAATAGTTGTATCCTTGATAGAATCAACCAGGGCTTGAAATTCCTTATCATTTTGTGACGGCATCTCGTCCTCCAATGGCGTGATATTACCTAGCAGATATGGGGTAGTTTCAGTGATTTCCTCTAGTTTGAAACGGCGAATACCTTGCAGAATAACGGCTCTGCTCTTGTCAGGCATTTCAATGGTACGGATAATGCGAGCCACTGTGCCTATTTGATGTAAATCCTTGAGTTCAGGGTATTCTGTGTCAGGCAATTTTTGACATACTATACCAATGTTCTTTCCAGCAGCTTCTGCTTCATGGATTAACTTTAAAGATGATTTTCTGCCAATAGTCACAGGTAGAAATACTCCAGGGAACAATACCATATTCCTTAAAGGTAGAATGGGCATGGAAGAATCTACTTCGGTCTTCATGAGTTGCTCTTCAGAGCCGTCATAGTCTGCTATAACAGAAAATCCATCGGGAGCCTTACAATATATATTGTTTAAGTCTTCTTTCTTTCTCATCTTTCTTTTCTTTAGTTTAATGTCAATGCTTGCAGTAAAACAAATTGTGTGCAAAGTTAATTTATTTTCTTTATTATTTATGATGAAAATACAATAAAAAAAGCCTATGTCTCAAAGATTACCGGGTATGAGGGTGGGGAGAGCTCAGGAAGCTTCTTGTTAAAGGGAATAGCGGGCGTTACCGAGGAAACCTCCGGTCTGCTTGCTTCCTACTTGAATTCAGTGTGTGCCGATGTCAGTTTTAAGCGTGCCCTGCAAGAGAAATTCTTCATCTTTTCTTCTATTCTTTTCATAGTGTTGGATATGTTAGCAATCACCTTAAACAAAGAATTTATGCTTATTGATATTACTATCACGCAAGATGCAAATCCTAGTGAATACCAGCTTTCTCTATCCATAGCCTCGAAGGCTGTCATAGTTCCTACGAATATGCCTACTACTAAAATTACTACACCTATAGTCTTTAATAAATCTTCTACGCAAGACA